>Ga0180219_1000659_pt1 | contig 25801 bp, 24 predicted proteins | sample eDN3rd30CBELigMG_FD_151338 | JGI IMG/M metagenome (GOLD analysis project Ga0180219, IMG submission 151338) | Enriched Miracle-Growth compost microbial communities from Emeryville, California, USA - eDNA 3rd pass 30_C BE-Lig MG (version 2)... ... | reverse complement strand
AGGCCGAATAAATGCGACACGCTTTAGATGGCTCTTGTCCGGTCCCGTGCCGCCGACGAGAGCAACGTTGCGCTGATCGGCAACGAAGGTGCCGGTGGCCAGTTCCCGCACCAGGATTTCATTGACGGCGTGTCGGCGAAGTCGATGTCTTTTGCCAATGGCAGCTTGGCAATTCTGAGCTGGTAGCGAATGGACCGGGCCTGTTTCTCGTCGATCCAATTGCAGGAGGTCGCCTACGACGCGCGATGGTTCGTGCTGCCTCCTGATGCCATTGCCCATGACCTCGTCGTAGGCGCTGCGTATTCTGTAGAGCTTCAGCGTGCTCATCAATTCTAGAACTTGCGTGCGTTCCATCAACTTATCCTCCTGAGCCTGTCGTAACGGGCGCAGTCGGCGACCGGCTCATTGGCGAAGCGCATCCAGGATTTGCAAGATCGCAACGGGCAGAACCCATGCGCGGAACGGAGCGCCGTTGCGCAGAGAAGTTGCCTGGCGGGTCTCTTCTCAACATAATGGAGCGATTGGCAGCCAGCCATAAACGCCTTCCAACTCTTTCGGCTTCGCGAAATAGGGAAATACACTATCCGAGAACGGAGTTGATGGCTGCTGCAATAGCAGCATCGCTAACGGGCTTGCGCACGATGGTTATGTCACAAAGCTTTTCGGGAATGAGCACCCTGTCGCTATAACCTGTGGTGAACAGAAAAGGAATCTTCAGTCTGAGAAGTAATTCGGCGATATTCTCCGAAGTACGGTCCCCCAGATTAAAATCAAGGATCACTAGATTGGGTTTCGATCTTTCAATAATCTCAAATGCCTCTGGAGCGTTAGAGGCAAGATTAATATCTTCCGCACCAAATCTCCGCAACGTGTTTTCCATATCAAGAGCGATCAGGCTCTGGTCTTCGACAACCAAAATCTTCATTCCGTTCATATGAACTTTCTCAACAACTCCTTTTTGAAGATCTGGCGTAATTAACTCATCGGTCAATTTCGTCACATATAAAGATGGAACAGAAAACTGTGCCCGAAGTCCATCCCGGTGGTATTCGATCTTGGCTTTTCCGCGGAGGTCGTACTCAAAAGAATTTCGAATTAGCTTGCTACCGAATCCGGTCTGTGAGGGCCAAGTAACGGATGGCCCTTCGGTCTCGCTCCAGAAAATCTCGCAGTCGCCGGAGGCTTGCTGTTTCCACCTGATAGTCAGGCGTCCTTGTGGAATTGAAAGCGCGCCATACTTCGCCGCATTTGTTATCATCTCGTGAAAGACCATGGCGACAACGCTGAATGCGCGTTGATCGAGATGAACCGGTGGACCTTCCAGAGTTATGCGACCAGGGGCATCACCATAAAGGTTGACCTCGGTTTTGAGCAAATCTGCTAGCGAACCGCCGTTTTTGCCGTCCAAAGACAGGTCGTGTGCCGATGCGAGCGCACGTAATCGTCCTTCAAGCGTTTGAGCGTAATCAGCAACATTTGTCGCGTTAGCTCCCGTCTGAAGCGCGATTGACTTCACCAGAGAAAGAATATTTTTCACACGATGATTGAGTTCGGCGTTTAACACCTGGCGTCGCTGTTCGGTTTTCGCTCTTTCCTGTTCAGACAACTCATTTTGCCGGAGTATAACGTCACGCAAATAGGTGCCAATCGACTGAGCTACCGAAAGGTCTGTTGCTGTCCAGGGCGTTGAACGCCCGCGAACTTCTTCCCGCCAGGTATCAAAGCTGCCTCTCGGCGTTAATCTGGGGCCGAAAGGCGTTTCAACGGTGGTTTTCACCGGCTCGCCCGCCCATTCGATAGCGTGCGCCTCTTCGTTGCGGAACAAAACAAGATAATCATTGAACGCCATCGAAAGTGGTATTGCCAGCAGGCCTGCAACGCTTCCGGCATAATCGGCCAAGTGGGCCCTGATTTCCTGACTTGCCCAAAGCTCGCGTCGTGATTGACGGCTTGCGGTTTCGAGCACTTGGCGAGTTTGATGTTCGTTGAGTACGTCGCCACTTTGAAGCCATTGCCCATTCATCCATAATGCAGCTCCGTTGCCGCCAACCAATTCGGAAAACCGGCTGAGTTGTGCCCCCAGACTCTCGCGAATTTCGTCACTGATGCTTAATTGGGACACGATCGCGTCGAGCTTTGCTCGTGCGTCTGCGGTGAGCTGCAATGTTTTGCGTCTTTCACAATCGGCAATATGCAGCGAAAAATACTGCCCGAACAGTTCAGCGCCTATGCGCAGGGGAAGAGGGGTGACTTTAGGGCTGTCGTGATGACAAGATATCAGGCCCCATAATGCTCCATCAACGACAATCGAAATCGACAACGAAGCGGAGACACCCATATTCTGCAGGTACTGGCAATGGATCGGGGAAACACTACGCAACTGTGCAAAGGACATGTCGACAGCAGATTCGTCTGCCGCCAGTGAGGGACAAAGTGCGATCGGCTGATAGGACGTGTCGGAAATCATCCTTATTGTATTGATAAGATAAAGACGCCGGGCTTGAACCGGTATATCCGACGCCGGAAAATGTTGTCCCATAAAGCTGCCAAGCACGGGAGACTTTGCCTCTGCGATGACGCGACCGGCTCCATTATGGAGAAATCGATAAACCATCACGCGGTCGTAACCCAGCATTGCTCTTACAAGGCGCACGCCCGTTGCTGCAGCTTTGTCTACCGTTTCCTCGCGACCAATGCGATGAATGACGCTGCGTGTGAGATCAAGCGCCTGACGGGCACTTTGCCCACGATCCGCGCAGGGCTCTATTTCGACGAATGTTCTTCCCTTGTGTGTATGGATCACAGCGTCAAAGAGCAGGGATTTGCCTGGAAAGCGCAGGCCAAGTACGACAGATGACAAGCCCGGCTCTCTCGCTTTTGCGGCTGCATTACGGAAATCATGGGCATTTTTCTCGCCCACAATCAAAGAAATGGCGATGCCAGGGATCAAATCCCCTCTATAGCCCGTTATGCATGGAATATTGGCAGAAGCAAAAAGGAGATTTTGGCCAGACTGATCCATAACCAGCATTGCGCCGTGCGGTTGGATCGAACCTGGAATGTGGATTGGTTCGCGGTCACAATTAGTGAGATTGACAGGTTCGGACACATCCATTGCGGCAGAACTTTCCCGGACTTAACCGTTCGTGAGCGCACCTTTTCCAGGATTGCTAAATTATCTGAGAGCTGAAAACGGCAAGACGTTGTGACCGCTGACAAACGAAAACATCCATTGAGATTGTATTATTAATGATGGAGCACACAAACAAACACGTCTTTTCAATGGGTTACGTTAATTACGTCTAAAAGTAACATAGACCGAAAGGATCGTCCGTCCACTATTGGACACAACGGTCGCGAAAAGAGGAACTCGACTGTATGAATTTAACATCGACCCACGAGATGTCGGGCAATTTGCTTCTGATGATGCTCAATGAGGAGGACCGACAAAAGCTGCTGCCGCATACGGTCTTCTACGAACTTGAAGCGGAGGCTGTTTTGCAGAAGGCGGGAGATGACGTTGTTCACACATGGTTTCCGTGCGGGGCAGCGCTCGCGAGTTTTCAGCGCTGGGTCGATGAAGACAATAGCGCCGTCGAAATCGCGCTGATAGGAAGGGAAGGGGCTGTGGGGGGGATTGTGTCGAACGGAAGTCTGCCCGCCTATGCCACTGCCATCGTTCGCAACTCGGGAAGTTTTGTCAGGATCAAAACGGCCGCACTTGAACAGTTGAAGCTGGATTCCATTTCGCTTCGGCACTGGTTTTCCCGCTATTCTGATTGCCTGATGGCTCAGGTATTTCAAACGGCTGCGTGTAACGCGACCCATACCATAACCCAGCGAACTGCCAAATGGCTGCTAGCAGCAGCAGAACGAACCGGCACAGATCAATTTGAGATGACGCACGATCAGTTGTCAGAAATGCTGGGAGTTGGCAGGACTTTTGTAACGCGCATTATTGGTCAATTGCGTAACGAGGGCATTATTGCCACCAGACGCGGATTGTTCATCATAAATGATAAAAGCGCTTTGAAGCGCAAATCCTGCAGATGTACGCAGGAAATCGAGGAGCATTACGACGCCGTAATGCACGGAATTTATTCATGACGTTTTCCTCGTTCACTGCTTGAACTGCTCACCATCTAGAAAGCCTATCTGGCAATGTCGGCAAAACGATATTACGTAGTCTTTACGAGCCTAACGAACGATGGAAATTTTTTCTAATGACCCAACACACTGTCCCGCAACGCCGTTGGGATTTGAAAGCCGCTACCGCGCCCCACCACGACAGAATTGACAGACTTGGTTCGTTATATGGCATGTTCGATTCATTGAATGCCTACAGGAAATATCTAAAGGCCACCTGGCACAGCAGATTGATTCTGGAAACATTGCTGGATGAAAGTGAACTGAAAAGAATATTCTCAGACTGGGATAAACATAAAATTCAATCTGACCTTCAACAGGATTACGCGGACCTGTCCGACGGGGAAGAACTGAAGAGCCCGAAATTGAAGTTCCCCGTTGGAACGCCTGTTGATTTGCCTGCCGCGATTGGCACGCTATACGTGCTCGAAGGTTCCGCATTGGGGGCGACATTTCTCATCCAAAAGGCTCGATTGCTTGGTCTTGGCGACGAGTATGGTGCGCGTCATTTAGCAAAACAGGTCGGAAATCTAGCTGGATGGAAGAAGTCCGTTTCTTTGCTGGAATCCGTACCGCTCGACAAACAGGATGAAAAGCGGTGCATCGAGGCGGCGATTTACAGCTTTCGTACGTTTGAGATCAATTACGAGAAAGCATTTGGTGAGCCATAAGATCGCGGGTAAAATAAGAGCTTGTTCAGCTGTTATGAATTCACTTAGCTGATGCATGATTTATTGCTAAAAAATCAGAGTTCGAGAGTGCTGCTTGCGATGACGCCATACATTTGAAATCTGGTGTGATCCAGATTAAATCTGTTTGCGTATAATGCTGATGAACACAAAAGTTTCATTCCTCTCGCAACAGTGGCACATGGAAGCTCAGCATAATTTACAGGTTCTGGCTTCGCTACTTCTGAGCGGATGGGGTTTAATACGGATGAATGGACAGACCGCACCTGAAGACCAGCCCTCAATGGAGGAATTGATGCTGGCGGTCAGTTCCCGACGCGATGTGGACGCTTTCGAGGTGATTTTCAAGCATTTCGCACCCCGGGTGAAGGCTTATATGGCCAAACTGTCTGCTGATGCGCAAACAGCGGAAGAATTAATGCAAGAGACTATGATTGCGGTCTGGAACAAGGCAGATCAGTTCGATGTTGCCAAAGGAGCCTTGTCCACCTGGATTTTCACCATTGCACGAAACCAACGCATCGATGCAGTGCGACGCGCCCGGCGCCCGGAGTTCGACCCAACCGATCCGGCCTTTGTGCCCGATGAGGAACAGCCCGCTGACTTGAGGATTGCCGAGCGGCAATCCGCCAGCCAGTTGCGCGCTGCAATGGCCGACTTGCCGAAGGAGCAATCCGCCTTGCTTGAACTCGCTTATTTCGAGGAACGCACGCATAGCGCCATCGCAAAGAAGCTGAACCTCCCGCTTGGTACGGTTAAATCCCGCCTGCGGCTGGCATTCAACAAATTGCGCGCAGCGCTCGATAATTCGGGAGCGCATTGATGGATATCAAGCATCATTTGAGCGACGAACTCCTTTCAGGCTATGCTGCGGGCACGTTGGCCGAGGGTTGGAGCATCGCAGTCGCCACGCATCTTGCGCTCTGCCCGGCCTGCCGTTCAAGGTTCAAGCAGTTTGAACAGATTGGCGGTCAGCTTCTTGACGCGGTTGAGCCGCAGAAACTCGAAGCATCCACATGGGATAGTTTCAAAGACAGGTTGCAGAAGACACCGCAATCAAGGGAACCTTCTGCACCGCGCTTCGAGATAAAGCAGCCTGCCGTGATACCGGAACCACTGCGATCCTACGTCGATGGCGATTTGCCGGACCTGAAATGGAAATCTCTTGGCCGGGGCGCCTATCAGGTGCCAATTGAAACTCGAGACAGCGAAACGCAGGTTCGACTTTTGCGAATTCCCGCAGGAAAGCCGGTGCCAGAACATGGGCATGGCGGTCGCGAACTGACATTGGTGTTGAGCGGCAGTTTCCATGATGGAACCGGGCTCTTTGCGCGCGGTGACATTGAGGAAGCGGACGCTGATCTCGTGCATCAGCCGATTGCCTCGTCGGATGGCGACTGCATCTGTCTTGCGGTGACCGACGCACCGCTCAAGTTCCAGAGTTGGCTTATGCGGCTTGTGCAGCCATTGATTGGCATCTAAAGAAAAGGCGGCATGATTGCCGCCTATTTGATTAGTTCAACACGACAATTGCCGTGTTCAAGGCTGTCGCCAGCGATAGCCATATGAGGTAAGGCACGAATAGCAGTGCCGAGATGCGATCCGGTTGCCATGCGCGAATGATAAACAAAAGCACACAAAGCCAGACGCCGATGATTACGACAAGCCCCAGCACGGTCATGTGAGCGCCGAAGAAAATAGGCGTCCAGACGAAGTTCAATACCATCTGACCAAACCACGGTCCGCGCCGCCGCCAACCACGATCGTTTATCCATGTGCGCCAGCCTGCAGAGGCAATGAAGATATAAAGTATCGTCCAGATGGGGCCAAAGGCAGCGTTAGGCGGGGTAAACCAAGGTTTTTGAAGCGCTGCATACCATTCGCCCGGCGGAAAACCCATACCGATTGCCATTCCTACAACAATGATGACCAGGACGAAGGCGGCCAGAAGACCCCATTTTTGCATATTCTTACTCCAACCTAGCCGCTGATCCGCGACGTAACCCAATAGCCAACATAGGCTGACGCGGTAGACAGGACAGTGCCCCAGACCATGTCTGCGATTGTCAGGGTCCACGACCAGTTTTTCAAAGTGGCCTGATTGGTCAGATCATAAGTCGCATAAGCGACAAATCCGAGAAGCGCCCCGTGAACGAGTGTGACTGTACCACTACCGGCCAGAAGTCCGGGCTTGACCGCGAAGAAAACCAGTCCAAACACGAAAATCACATAGAAAACGACAGCTGGTGCGAGACGAAAACCCGGCGCAAGCATGTCACCCATGACAGGGCGGTAAAACACGTTCGCCATATTGGACAACCAAAAGGAGTCGATTGCCAGAAATGCAACCGCTGTGACCACATAGGCTATGAGATAATCTTTCATCGATAGCTCGCTCTCTTACTTGATGCGGGTCCAGCCCACATTGCGACACAGGCGGCCAGCCAGAACGCAGCCATTGGTCGTCATAGTGTCGCCGTCAACTTTCACGCTGATCTTGTAGGTCAGGTTGCGTTGCGGATCGAAAGCCGTACCTGAATATTGCCCGTCCGCAGTTTCGTTGATGCTCATCACCAGCCGGTCGCCGGTTTTCTCTTTTGGTGTTCCGGGCTTGATCCAGGTGTTGGTCGCGCAGATATCCTTGCCGCATCCCGCAACTCTCACCCGCGCGTTGCCATCTCCGCGCGCCCAGTTACCGTTGATCTCAGCCGGCTGCGCCGAGAAGGGAAACAATACCATCATCATGCCGACCGTCAGTATCCATTTCATCGACGCTTCCTTCATTAGTAGGTGTGGAGTCTAAGCGTGTTCAATCGTGTAGAGCCCAACATTGATTGCACCTTCCTCGAACCCACCTTCGCAATAGCAAAGGTAGTATTCCCAAAGTCGCCGGAATTTATCGTCAAATCCAAGCTTCTCGATTTCAGGCCAGTTGGCGATAAAGCGCTGACGCCATTCGGCAAGCGTAAGCGCATAGGAACGGCCGAAATGCTCGGTCTCCTTTAAAACCAGACCGGCCTTTGCAAGGTCGCGTTCAAGCACTTTATCCGACGGCAGAAAGCCTCCCGGAAAGATGAATTTCTGGATGAAATCGGCCTTGCGACGATAGTTTTCGTAGCGTGTTTCTTCTATCGAAATGACTTGCAGGACGGCTCGACCGCCGGGCTTGAGACAACGCTTCAGGGTTGCGAAATATTCAGGCCAATAGGCTTCGCCAACGGCTTCAAACATTTCGATTGATACAATGCGGTCGAACTGGCCCTGAATATCGCGGTAATCTTGCAAGCGAAGGTCAACGGCTTCGCTGAGCCCGACGTTTTCAACTGCGGCTTTTGCCCAGGTGAGCTGCGACGGCGACAGGGTTATTCCTGTCACATGGGCATTACGACAGTTTGCGAGATAGCCAGCTAAGGCACCCCAGCCACAACCGATCTCCAGAATTCTTTCGCCGCCCACAAGCGCCAGTTTTTCAGAAATATACTGCAACTTCTGCTCCTGGGCACTTTCAAGGCTATGGGTCGTCTCAGTCCAGATCGCTGATGAATAAAGCATCGAGTGGTCGAGCCACCGGGCATAGAAATCATTGCCGAGATCGTAGTGGGCTTCGATGTTGCGCCGGCTGCCGCGACGCGTGTTTGCATTGAGCAGATGGCCGATACGGTTCAGCGCTCGCGTCCAACCAGATCCGCGTAATGTGGATATAAGCGTATCGCGATTGCGCGCCGCAAAACGGATGACCGATGTGAGATGGGGCGATGTCCATTCGCCTTCGATATAGGCTTGGGCAAAGCCGATATCCCCGCCCGTCAGCAGGCGACGCAGGCTGTTCCATTTAACAATTGCAATTTTGGCTTCCGGTCCGGGCAATCGACCGTTAACGGCAATGACCTCACCGTCGGGCAGCGAAAGCACCAATCGCCCATGCTGAACCTGCTTCAGCAGGCGTTTCAACACGATAGCCGAGGGGCTGAAAGCCGGTCGTTCAGTCCGGGTTGATGCCGATAGTTGATGATATTCGTCGAGCTGGCTCATGCGGCCTTGTTCCTCTGCTGGGCGGTCTCGTTACGAACAGATGTAATGGAAATCTCAGGCGCTGCGGGTCGTTTGCGTAAACCGATGCCCTTCAACCATATTATCAGCGCTTCCCAGTGAATGCCGCCAATCACTTTCAAGGTGAGAAACGGAATCGAAAAAAACGCACGCAACAAGGTGGCGTCGCTTAGCTCAACCCGGCGTGCCAGATGGCGGGCCGTCAAAAGCAGGCCTTCATCATCAAAACTGTTGATGCGGATGGAAAGCTGGTCTGCGGGAGGCGTGACTTCAAACTCATATCGCAGCTTCATATCCATGAAGGGCGAGACGTAAAAAGCCTTGTCGCAGCTTTGTACGATGCGTCCGTTATCGCAGTTCTGGACCGGGATCATATAGCCGTGGCGCTGGCGGAAAGTGTTATCAACCTCCCAGAGGACCGCCACAAGCTCACCGCCACAATTATAGCAGAAGAAAACACTGAGCGGGTTAAAAGCCCAGCCCGCAATACGCGGCATTGTGAGCAGGCGGATCGCACCACCATCAGGTACTATTCCGGCTGCCTCCATGGCGCGTTCCACTTGCTTGCGTAGCGGCTGGGCGGATCCGTCGCCTCTGTCTTTCCTGTAGAAAGAAAACAGATTGAAACGGTCGAGCGAAAACAGCTTCAGTTTGCAATCAAGCGCTTCCAGCTCATCAAGGTCGAGCAGGAGCGAGTAGATTTTATAGGCCAGCTTATGAACCTTCGGTCGTAAACGCGCATGGGTCACATGGCCGGGAAACAGTGCGGACTGGAAGTTCTCGGTCATGCCAGCGCCCTTTCCCAAATAGGGAAACTCTGGCGAACGATGCGCCCGCTTTCGTGCTCGACCTGCCATGGACGGCGCAGGCCGCCCAGATCTTCTGCCACGGCAAGACCTGCCTGAAGGCCGTCCTCATGAAAGCCGGAGCCGAAATGCGCGCCGCAAAACCATGTCCTGCGCTGCCCCTGCAAGGACCAGATTTCTTTCTGCGCACGATCTGTTGCCATGTCGAAAATCGGGTGTTCATAGATAACGCGACGGATCACCAGTTCCTCGCGTGGTGCACGACAAGGATTGAGCGTCACAAAAGTCTCGGGCGCTTGGCCCAGCGGTTGCAGACGGTTCATCCAGTAAGTGATGGATGGCTGCGCCTGGCCAGTTGCTGCATTGGTTAGGTAATTCCAGCTCGACCACGCCGCACGGCGTTTGGGCATCAGCGAAATATCGTTGTGCAGCACCGCTTCATTTCGTGAATATTGAAACGCGCCGAGAATGCGGCTTTCATCCGCGCCCGGATCGGCCAACATCCGCAAAGCCTCATCGGCATGTGTGGCAATCACAACATCGTCGAACACATGGGAAATACCGTTTCCGTCGATCAACTCGACGGAATGTTCGGCGCGCTGCACGGATTTGATCGGCGTTGAGAGCCTGATCCGGTCTGCATAGGGCTTTGTGATCCGCCTTACATATTCCCGACTACCGCCAGTTACCGTACGCCAGATTGGCCTGTCACGAAGAGCTAGAAGGCCGTGATTGCAACAGAAGCGGACGAAGCTTGCAGCCGGATATTGCCCCACTTCCATGGCAGGGGTAGACCAGATCGCTGCCGCCATCGGATAAAGATGATCTTCACGAAAAGCCCGGCCATAACCATTGCGTGCAAGATAATTATCAAGCGCAACATCGCCCATGAACCTCAGGTCTTTGGGCGCATTGCGATAAAATCGTAAGAGATCGCGGATCATCGACCAGAAGCGTGGACTGACCAGATTGGAGAACTGGGCAAAGAGGCCTAGGCCGGTACCGCCGGAATATTCGTAAGCGCCATTTCCGATTGAAACAGCAAACGACATGTTCGACGCGGCTGTTGGAACGTCAAGCGCGCGAAACAGGGCAGTCAGATTGGGATAGGTCACTTCATTATAGACAATGAACCCGGTATCGACGGCCACAGGACCATGACTGCTCTCAAATTCGACGGTGTTGCTATGACCGCCAATACGGTCCGATGATTCAAACAAAGTCACATCATGCCGTTGCGACAGTAGCCATGCAGCAGATAATCCAGAAATCCCGCTGCCGATGATCGCGACGCTGAGACGTTTGGAGCTACCCGGACGGTTCGTGATATCCATAGTCCCTCTCTTCACCGCGCGTTGAGCTGCGTATGTGCTACATTTTCGTCGTTTTACGTTTTGAGAAGAAGTTTGGTTCAATCCGCGACGAAACTTTTTTATTTTTTTGAGCCGCTTAAGAAACCAAGCAGACAAACAGAACGTATTGCATGAGGAAAAGCGAACTCCCAATAAAGGTCCGCCATGCAACCCGGTCTGCTCTTAGTTGTTGCCATCAGCCTGTCTGCCATCATGGCATTTGCCTGGGCGCTTGAACGAAAGACCGGCAAAAGCGGCTGGATCGACGCTATCTGGTCGTTTTCAGTGGGGGTGGGCTCAGTCATAGCCATTATTCTTGCAGATGCGACATGGCAACGGCGCTTAGCTATAATGATCCTCATTCTGGTGTGGTCGCTGCGTCTTGGCTTTCATATCGCCAAGCGTAGCATGCGCCATGGCGAAGACCCGCGTTATGCAAAGCTGCTAAAAGAATGGGGCGAAAACGCTTCCGTTCGCTTATATTGGTTTTTGCAGATACAGGCTCTCGCAGCCTTCATTTTGGTTCTGGCTGTCTATCTCGCTGTGGTTGGTCGCCCCGGTTTTCCATATGTCTGGGATATGGTCGGGGTTGCAATCATCGCCATAGCGTTGATTGGTGAAGCGCTGTCTGATGCGCAGCTTGCGCAGTTTCGCATGACTCCAGAAGCCAAAACAGAAGTTTGCGAAACCGGTCTTTGGGCTTATTCCAGACATCCCAACTATTTCTTTGAATGGCTGTTCTGGTGCGCGTGGCCGTTGATGGCAATTACCGGATCGCCATGGAGTTGGCTGTCGCTTCTTGCTCCGATCCAGATGTATTGGCTGCTGGTGCATGTCTCCGGCATCCCTGCGCTTGAAGAACATATGCTGAAATCGCGGGGTGAAAAATTCCGTGCTCTGCAAGGCCAGGTCAACGCGTTTTTCCCTGGTCCCCGAAAAACCCCGGGAAGATTACAGCGTTCGTCATGAATATGGTGAGATTTTTGCGTCTGAAAACATGTCCTGCAACCGTTTAACGAAGGATCAATGAATGACTGCCAAAGCGCTTGTATGGTTGCGCAACGATCTGCGCCTTGCTGACAATCCTGCCCTTCATGCCGCATTCAAGCTGGGTGGCGCGATCACGGTCCTTTTTGTGCATGAGTCCAATCCGCAATTGCGTGTCCCGGGCGCTGCCGTCCGTTGGTGGCTGGAACAGAGCCTGGACTTGCTGGCAAAAAGTCTCAATGAACGAAATATAGAGTTGATTGTTGCCGACGGCGAAGCGCTCAATATCATCGAACAATTAATTGAGGAAAACAGCTTTGATACCGTTTTCTGGAACCGTCGTTATGCTCCTCAAGAGCGAGAAGTCGATGCAATCATCAAATCCAGCTTTAAGGACAAAGGACTGCGCGTGGAGTCTTTTGCAGGCAATCTGCTGGTGGAACCCTGGGAGATCAAATCCGGCAACGGCGGATCTTATCAAGTTTTTACACCATATGCCAAATCACTGCGCCAGCATGGTGTGAGCAGACCACTACCCTCGCCAGACCGAAGAGTCGAGACGACGACCGTCAAACACAAGCCCAAGCAGAAAAACTACAAAGAGGCTGTCTGGTCCAGAAAGATGAGCGGTCTTTGGAAGATCGGCGAAACGGCTGCCATTGACCAACTTTATCATTTCTTTGATACAACTATTCGCGATTATGCCGGAGATCGTGATCGTCCGGACGTTGAAGGTACATCAAAACTATCGCCCCATCTCCGTTTTGGCGAAATCAGTCCACGACAAGCATGGCATGCTACACTGTCACTCATGGATCATGATCAAAGCACTCACGCTGGCGGTGAAAAATTTCTTTCTGAGCTGATCTGGCGCGATTTCCATTATCATCAGCTCTATTATCGTCCTGATATTGCCGAAAACGACATGCGCGACACATTGGCTGATATCCGCTGGCTCAACAATCCGGAGGCGATTGATGCCTGGAAGACAGGCAAGACCGGTATCCCACTGATTGACGCTGGTATGCGTCAGCTCTGGGCGACAGGCTGGATGCACAACCGTGTAAGAATGCTGGTGGCATCGGTTTTAAGCAAGAATATGCAGATCGACTGGCGTGAGGGCGAGAAATGGTTCTGGGATACGTTGGTGGACGCGGATATAGCCAGCAACCCGGGGAGTTGGCAGTGGGTCGCTGGCTGTGGTATGGATGCGGCACCTTACTTCCGTGTGTTCAATCCGGTTTTGCAGGGCGACAAATTTGACATGTATGGCGTCTACGTACGCAAATGGGTTCCAGAGATCGCCGCAATCCCGGATCGCTGGATCCACAAGCCATTTGCGGCGCCAGAGCAGATTTTGCGAGAAGCTGGGGTTGTTTTGGGGCAAACCTACCCGCTTCCCGTATTTACGGCACCCAAAGCTAACTAGCGCATTAACCCCTGCGCGAGCTTGACTATATATTGAACTGGATAACCAGTTCTTGCGTTGTTGCTGAAGGCCGCCGCGGCTACGAAGAGCCTTGCCTCGCTGTCAGAACATGATTCGATCGTTTATGCGATCATAAGACCTATCGGCTCTGCTTATCTCGTCTGGCTTGGGCTGGTCATCTTCTTTGAGTAGAACAAGACGAACGATCATTCCGGCAACCCGCAATCAAAGACGTTTCGAGATAGCACTATTGTTGAGGTTCTCAATCCCAGGATTGATCTATCTTTTTGTGACCTTTCTGCCCCAATTTGTACAACCGACTGCCAAAGCCCCGCTTTTGGCTCCAGTTTAGTTTTGGGTGTTGTGGTGAGACTTGCGGCACTATTATGATTAGATTGGGTGCGGCACTTGTCAGTCGTCACTATGAACGAAAGCAGTTCGCCGGTGCCAAGCGGGAAATTTCCTGACTGGTTATCAATGTTGTCACTCAGTTGAATAACTGAACTGTAGAGTTCAAAACCCGTGAAATGCCATATCGAGCGCGGATACGATATCGTCATGTGAAGCAGAAAGGTTTGTGACTCGTTCCTTTAATACCGACACCGGAATTGCCGACATAAACTGTGTAACCAAAACATGTTCCTCGCCTTCAATCTCGAAGCTCGGATTGAGCCGCTTCGCCGGGATGGGGGCCAGCGCTTTAATAATTAGAGGGATGACGATACGTGTTTTCAGCTCATCCAGTAGATCAGCCTGTACATCGAGCACATAGCCGCCACTCGGATTGGAGTAAACGTCATATCTCGCCATTAGAATTGACGATAACGTTCAAGAGGTAAGCCGTTTGCTTCGACGTAAGCATTAGAACTTTGTATCGCTGGACGATTATCGTCTTTCCAAAGTGCTGACTTGGCAGCAGCTATCGCCTGCGCAATTCCACTCTCGGCTGCACGCGAAATATTTATTTTATGTTGGCGCGCTTCAGAAAGAAGCTCATTATCGATTGAAAGATTGGTCGCGCGTTTGAATGTCCGGGCAGACTCCGGTCGTGGCATAACACATGCTCCTCTGGTTGATTATTATATGCGCATATTTATGTGCATTCAACTGGAATCTGTATGTAACTCAGCGCTTCTTTATTGGAACGCGATCCGGACAGGAGCGAGATACGCGAAACTCTGACTGGCAATCAGCGCATCTACCAATGGCAGGGGGCAGCGGTTCATACCCTTTCAAAGCGTACCAGCCTTTTCGCCGATGGAGGGGGACCACTACCAAGAATTTTGACTGGCAATCTGGAATTGGAGCTAAGTCCTTTACAAGGAACTGGTCGAGCTTGTTAATGACTCTTGCTCTAAATCAGAATGGTGCCAACCAATTTACCCCGTGTACCTATGCTGCTTTAAGTTCGGTTAGTGGGAAAGAATCGTTGGCACTGCTGAATGAGCAATGCATGAGGGCTCAGTGTGCTCGACGCTGCGGTGCGAAGATCACCGGTATCCGAATAGGAAAAGATTGGAAATCAGGCGCCCGCCGTGACCAGGATCGCCAGCGGCGGGACGATGTACTGGTCGCCAGTGCAGACCCTGTTATCCACGGCAGAGCTTTACGACGAAGTTAACGTTACGGAGCCAAGCCCGTTCCGTTTACCGGAACGGGCCTTCGACAAGAGCTTACTTCTCAATGGTGCGATTCCAGCGGCTGTTGAGCTGCTGGCGGCCTTCATTGACAGCATCCCAATCAAGCGTGTTCGCGGTTTGCATATAACCGCGGAACGCATCGAGCTTGGCCTGTGCTTCCGGCGTACCGGCCTTGGCCTTCTCGTTCGACGGAATGACATTGCCATGGTCGAGCGCCTTGCTCTGCGCATCCGCTGACAGCAGATAATGCGCCAGCTTCTGGCTCAGTTCCGGCTCGCCGTTGCCTGCCAGCACGCATTCGGTCACGGCGAGAACGACCGAACCTTCCTTCGGCTGTGCATATTCAACGGGAATGCCCTTGTCCTTCAGGTTGTTCACGCCAGTTGGCGTCAACGGGAAGAGTGCGGCTTCGCCGGTCTGGACCATTTCCGAAATCTTGGCCGAAGACGGGATATATTCCAGAACATTTTTGCCGATCATGTCGGGGAACTTCTCGAAGCCCGGCTCGAGGTGCTTATCGTCGCCGCCCTGAATGCGGTTGAACATCAGGAATGCGTGTAGTCCGAATGTCGAGGCCGAAGCCGACTGGAACACGACGGCATTGGCGTATTTTTCGTCAGCGAAGTCCATCCACGAGGTCGGTGCAGCCCAACCCTTTTCGTCGAAGAGCTTCTTGTTATAGGCAATGCCGGTCATGCCCATATCAACGCCGATAGCCATATCATCCTTTATGCGGGCGGCGGGCTGGATATCGCCCAGAACCGGATCGTCGGAGATTTTCTGGCACAGGCCGCCATTGATGGCGCGAACCATCACGCCATCATCGAGCAGCATGACATGCATCTGCGGATTGTCTTTCTGGGCGGTGGCCTTGGCGAGAATGTCTGCCGACGTGCCCGGCACGACCACGACTTTCACGTCATTGGCTTTTTCGAATTCCGGCAGGACGTGCTCGGTATAAGCCTTTTCCATGTTGCCGCCGTTCATGCCGATATAGAGCGTCTTCGTTTCTGCCGATGCGGCGGAAGCGAAAGCGACCGACAGGCCAAGCGCGGCTGCAACGGTTTTCGTAATCCGGTTGGTGTTCATGCTACTCCCCTTTGTGGTTTGAGGTTGGATTGTTTTCGGGCGCAAAACGGTCGATGGCGAAAGCGCCGATCGGCGTTTTCGTTTCTCCGTTCACGGCGAAATCGGCCAGCACGGCTCCGACCCCCGGCCCGGTTTGAAAACCGGCGCCGCAGAAACCGAAGGCGTGATAGAGATTTTTGATCCGGCTGCTTGGCCCGATCACCGGATTTCCATCCGGCATTTCGGCCTCGGTGCCAGACCAGAAGCGGATAACCTGGGCATTTTTCAGGTGTGGAAAGAGCTCAATGGCGCGCAACATCACCGATGACGCTGCATTGACCGACGGACGCGAAAAATCGGGGTTCTCAAGCGCTGTGCCGCGCCCGCCGCCCATCACATAATTTCCACGTGTCACCTGACGGCCATAAAAGCCGCCGCCTTCTTCGCCAAGGCTCATCGGCAATCGAAGCGGCATCGGCTCGGTCACGACCATGGATGGATAAACGCGCTTCAACGGAACAGGCTCACCGAACGAAGCCGCAAAACGGTCAGACCATGCACCGGCGCAGTTGAAGAGCAGACGCGACCGGATTTCGATCCGTTCACCCGCAAGATCGGTTCCCGCCAGAATGGCAAAGCCGTCGCCGGTCGCCTGCACGTCATGCACTGGCGTATTTTCCAGCACCGTCGCGCCTGCCGCCTTGGCAGCGCGTGCAAAAGCAGGCGACACAAGACGCGGATTGGCGTGACCATCATCGGCGCAAAGCGAAGCGCCGGCCACATTGCCAGGGAGCCATGGAAACCGGTCCTTGACCGCATTGCCGCCGATCAGTTCCACCGCAAGGCCTAATGGTCGAACAGTCGCCGCATAGGCTTCCAGACTTGCGAAATGTTCCTCGGTGCGCGCCAGTTTCAAATGGCCGCTGCGGATATATTCACCGTCGATGCCAATCAGCTCCGGCAGCCGCGCCCATATTTCATGCGCGCGCTGCGATAGGGCGATCTGCTCGAGCGCACGGCCCTGCCTGCGTACACCGCCATAGTTGACGCCGCTTGCCTGCGCACCGCAAAAGCCCTTGTCGAGCAGGATAACCGACAGACCAGCCTGACGCATGAAAAGCGCTGCGGAACCGCCGACAATGCCGCCGCCAATAACGACCGCATCGGCCTGAAGACGCCGGCTCATGACGCAACGTCCTCTCTGGCCGCAGCGCCAAAACCGAGCGGGATCGGCTTGACCGGTGCCTGGGCGCGGATGCGTCCGCCATCAGCGGGTGACTTGTCGCGCATGGAAGCCAGAAGTTCCGCTGCGGCTGCCGAACACATACGGCCCTGACAGCGCCCCATGCCAACCCGGCTCAAGGCCTTGAGGCGATTGATTTCCTGTGTGTTGCCTGCGCCGATCACATCCCGCGCTTCGGCAAGGCTGATCTCTTCGCAACGGCAAAGCGTGACATCGCCTGCCACCGTCTGAAACCAGTCGAGCGGAAACGGAAATGCCTTTTCGACAATCAGGCGTTTGCGATAAATGCCATCGCGTTTGCGAATGAGACGCTGTTCGGTCCCGTTATCGAATGGCAATCCAAGATCGCGAAGAAGCGCGATAGCGGCCAGCTGACCGCGAATTTCGGCAGCATCGGCACCGGCGATACCAGCACCATCACCGGCGACATAGACGCCGATGCGGCTGGTGCGGCCAAGCTTGTCCGTCATCGGCAACCAGGCGCGGTCGCGGTCCTCGAAGCGGAAATCGCAACCGGCAAGATCGGCAAGCTGCGTTTCCGGGCGGAGCGCAAAACCATAGGCCAGCGCATCGCAGGCCACTTCGTGTTCGCTCTTGCCCGTGCGATAACGCAAACCTTCGACATGGTCGTCGCCCAGCACGCAATCGGGCCGAACATCATAGTGGATCGGAACGCCCGCCATTTTCAGGCGCAGGCCGTAATAGGCCCCAAGCGCCACAATGCGGGGCGCGTACAGCGCCAGATGCGCGAGATGAAACTTGGCAGCAAAACGCGCCGTATCCAGAACAGCCGCCACCTTGGCGCCTGCATGGTGATATTGCCAAGCCACCAAATAAAGCAGTGGGCCGGAACCCATGAACACGACGCGTTCGCCAACGGTGCAGCCTTGCGCCTTGAGCGCAGTTTGCGATGCGCCAAGCGTATAGACGCCGGGCTTCGTCCAGCCCTTGAAGGGAAGCACACGATCCGTTGCGCCGGTTGCAAGAATGAGATGGCTATAGGGCAGCTGACCATGCACGCCATCCGTCAGGAGATCGAGATGATCGCCATCGTTGCGCGAAATATTCCAGACCAGCGTTTCCGGGTGATAATCGATAGAACCGCGCAACGTGTCGAATGTCGTGTGCAGCGCTTCGGCCTTGGGAGCCTCGGAACCATAACGGCTGCGATAACTGCGCCCGTCATCAATCGGCGGGCGGCGATAAATCTGCCCGCCGGAGCGCATGCCTTCGTCCAGCACGACAGGCCGAAGACCAGCCTTGACGAGAGTTTCGGCGGCGCGAATGCCCGCAGGCCCTGCGCCGACAATGACGGGTGCCAAAAGAGGGGACGCAACAGCGCTCATGTCGAAGGCTCCGTCACAAACGCCATGCCTTCTTCCAGTAGTGTTGTGCAGGCGCGTAGCCGCCGCCCTTCCGCCGTCATGACATGGCAATCCTGACAAGCGCCGATCAGGCAGAAGCCTGCGCGCGGTTCGCCGGTGAATTCGGTATGACGCAGCTTTCCCTGCACCGACAGAATGGCGGTCAACACGGTGTCGCCACGGCGTCCCTCGCAAGGCACGCCGTCAAGCGAGAAGCTGAGCGGCTGTTCGGCCAGCCGATACCGTCTGCGGAACTGGGCCGCCGAAGGTGAAACCGGGATCGTCATGATCGGATCAGCCCTTGCCTACCAGAAGACGGTCGAGGCCGAACATGCGGTCAATGATGATCATGGTGAGGGTCGCGACGAGGATCATCAAGGCGGAGACCGCAGCCATCATCGGATCGATGGATTCGCTTGCATACATATACATGCGGACCGGCAGCGTGACCGTCGAAGGCGACGTGACGAAGATCGACATGGTCAGCTCATCAAAGGAGTTGATGAAGGCAAGCAGCCAGCCGCCCGACAGACCCGGCAGCAAAAGCGGCAAGGTGATGCGGCGGAACACTGTCCATTCTCCGGCACCCAACGTCCGCGCGGCATTTTCCGCATTGCGGTCCATGCTGCCGAGCGAAGCGAGAATGAGGCGCAGCGCATAAGGCGTGATCACGATGGAATGCGCGGCAACCAGCCAGACGAATGAACCCGTGAAGCCCATCAGGGAGAACAGGCGCAGGAATGCGACGCCCAGCACCAGATGCGGAATGATCAGCGGCGACAGAAACAGCGCATTGAGCGCATCGCGGCCACGGAAATTATATTGCGCAATGGCAAGCCCGGACGGCACCGCCAGCAATGTGGAGATCGTGGCCGAGAAGAAGGCGAGCTTCACGCTGTTATAGAACGACGTCATAAAGTCGTTATGCTCGAACACAGCCTTGAACCAGCGAAGCGAAAGGCCGTTCCACGGCATGGTCAGCGTGTTTTCCGGGGTGAAAGCCACCAGACACACCACCAGCATCGGCGCCAGCATGAAGATGACGACCAGCGTGTGGAAGAAAAGGGCAAAAGGACCGTTCTTGACCATGGTGCTTACCCCAGTTTCTTCTTGGCCTGCCCTTCGAGCAGGCGATTATAGGCGATCATGATGATGAGATTGGCCACCAGAACGATGATGGCGATGGCTGCACCCAGCGGCCAGTTCAACTCGATCAGGAATTCGTCATAGACAACGGTTGCCGCCATCTTGAGACGGCGTCCGCCAAGCAGGCCCGGAATGGCAAACGAACTTGCCGACAGGGCGAAGACGATGAGGCTGCCCGAAAGAATGCCCAGCACTGCCTGCGGAAATACCACGCGGCGCAATGCTGTCAGGCGCGATGCGCCAAGCGTAAGCGCGGCCGCTTCCACCGACGGATCGAGCTTTTGCAGCACGGTCCAGACCGGGATCACCATGAAGGGCAGCATGATATGCACCAGACCGATCACAATGGCGGTCTCGCTATAAAGGATCTGTGTCGTCGGCAGGCCGACCAGTTGCAGCAGGCTGTTCACCAGACCATTGCGTCCGAGAAGCATGCTCCAGCCGAAGGTGCGCACCACGACCGAAACCAGAAGCGGTCCGATGATCACCAGCAGAAAGATCGAGCGCCACGGCTTGCGCATATTCGAAAGAATATAGGCTTCCGGCACGCCAATCAGCACCGTGATGACGGTTGTTATGAGCGCCAGCTTGAGCGTCCGCCAGAAGATCGACAGGTAATAGGGGTCTTTGAGAACCTGCACGTAATTGGCGAGCGAATAGACGTTCTCGATGCCCTTGTCATAGCTGTAGCTATTGAACGACAGCAGGATCGTTAGCCCCAGCGGCAAAAGCACCAGCGCGAAGAAAAGTAGCGTCGACGGCCCGGCCAGGAAAAGCGGCATCAGATTGCGCGGTTCCTTCGGGGCTGCGGAAATATCCTGGGAAGTCACCGAAGCCATGCTCAGTTCACCCCTGCGGTGAGGATACGGCAGTCTTCATGGTTCCAGTTGAGGCCGACCTGCGTGCCTTCGGCTGGCGGCGGATTACCGAGATTGGGCAGTGCCACCGAAAGTGGGCCTGCTGCCGTATTGACCCCGAGCAACCACTGGCTACCCATAAAATAGCGCGTTGCGACCTCACCGGCGATATGACCCTCGCCGTCATTCACCAACTGCACTTTTTCCGGGCGGATAAACACTGAGACATCGCCGGAAAGCTTGGTTTCGCCTGCCGGGAAGCGGATCGCCGTGCCCGCAAGCGCGATCATCTCGCCTTCGGCGCGCGCCTTGAGGAAGTTGGACTTGCCGACAAAATTGGAAATGAAATGGTTGTGTGGATGCTCGTAGAGCTTGTACGGCGCATCGACCTGCGTGATGAGACCCTTTTCCATGACGACGATTCGGTCGCTGATCGACAGCGCTTCGGCCTGATCGTGGGTCACCATGATGGTGGTGATGCCGACGGTGCGCTGAATGCGGCGCAGTTCGAACTGCATTTCCTCGCGCAGCTGCGCATCGAGATTGGAGAGCGGCTCGTCCAAAAGCAGCACTGGCGGATTGATGACCAGCGCGCGGGCAATCGCAACACGCTGGCGCTGACCGCCCGACATCTCACGCGGATAGCGATCCGCCAGAGCGCCAAGATGCACAAGTTCCAGCACCTCGCGCACACGCTTTTCGCGCTCGGCCTTGGCCACATTGCGCATTTCAAGGCCGAAACTGACATTCTGTGCCACCGTCATATGCGGAAACAGCGCATAGCTCTGGAAGACGACACCAAGTTCGCGCTTGGCCGGGGCCAGACGGGTAATATCGCGACCATCAAGCGTGATCGAACCGGCGGTCGGGGGCACCAGTCCGGCGATCATCTGCAAGGTGGTGGTCTTGCCGCACCCGGAAGGGCCGAGCAGCGAAATGAACTCCCCCTTTTCAATCGTCAGATTGAATTTATCGACAGCCGCGAACTTGCCGTAGTGGCGGGAAATTCCGGAAAGGGTCAAAAAGCTCATTGCGTCTCCCTCTCGGCCTGACTTCCGCAGAAATGTGCGGGGGAGCGGAAGCGCCGTGATGTTATCTCACGTCGCCTCTTTACAGGGCTGGCTGGCGGGGCGGTCATTCATGCTCGGTTGCGCAGCAACACTTTAGTGGCCAGCCGCTTTCGCGGCCGCATCGTTCCCTGAACAACGCCTGAAGCAAAACCGCCGATCCGTTTGCAGCACTTTTTCGGTGCCTCGCCGGACCTTCCCATTTGGCGACGCTTTCAGATGGCAGAAAAAATTCTGCGATTACAAATTATAATTTTCAAATCCGGAAGAAATTATATACATCTTTTAAAATACAGAATTTGGAAGCAGTTTTATGGATGATATATCAGAGAATTCGAAATCTGGCGCCGCTCTCAACTCAAGTCTGGTGAAGGCAATCCATATTTTGAAAGGTCTGGCCGCCAGCGCCGAGGACGGCGTGCGGCTGATCGATCTGGCCCGTGATCTCGAATTGAGCCAGCCATCCACCCATCGTCTGCTGAAGACATTGATTTCCGAAAACCTTGTCGAGCAGATCGCCGACAAGAAGGCCTATCGCCTGTCGCTGGAGTTTTTCGCCATGGCAGCGCAGGCCCGGCAACGCGACGGGATACTGAATATTGCGCGCCCGGCGCTGCTACGGCTGTCGACCACGTTCAACGATACGGTTTTCCTGCTGGTGCGCAGCAATTTTGATGCTGTGTGTCTTGATCGTGTCGAGGGACCTTTTCCGATCCGCTCCTATACCGGCGATATTGGCGGCAAGGTTCCGCTTGGTATCGGTCAGGGCAGTCTCGCCATTCTCGCCTTCCTGCCGGAAGAAGAGCGGGAAGCGATCATCCGCTTCAACATGCCCCGCATTCTGGATAAGTCCACCATCGACGAAGTTGATCTGCGTATCATGATTGATGACGTGCGAAAGACAGGCGCTGCAACCTTCAACTTTAATATGATCGACGGCATGGCTGGTGTCGGCGTGCCCATTCTCGACCATAGCGGCGAAGCCGTGGCGGCCTTCAGCGTCGGCACGCTGGCCTCACGCCTGACCGAACAGCGGCTGCAAACTGTCGTTGAACTGCTGCGCCGGGAAGCGGCGATCATTTCCCACAAGATCAGCCCGTTCGATCCGAGCCTGCGCCAGCCCAATCAGGCGCTGGCCCACCGGCGATAAAACGTCGCGATAGCAAGCTGGGCAGAAATTCCAGCCCGCTGCGGTCCATTATAACCTGTGTAGATCGCTTCGACAGATGGTGCCATGCCGGGCGCTGGGCGCGCGTTCGCAACGCGATATCAGAAGCTTACGACGGCGTTCTCCATCTGCTCGACTCCTGGTCAATCCGCGTTCATCAACATGGGGCCAATGGTCAAAAAAAGACCCGTCGGAGAAGGACCTTTCGAGCATCGAGCGAAAACTGCCAGCAGAGGCGTTTGGCGAGCTTTGTGATGTAGCACCACGGTTTCAGATCTGGCTTGCGCGAAGCGTCGGAAAAGCGGCCCATGTCTGACAACATCCTCCAACTGTTAAAGGATGGACCGCATTACGCCTCAGACTACGATAGAAACCTAACCGATCGGGCGACCCTTCTCTTGGGTCGCCGATGAAAGAATGGAATCGACGCGATCCGACCTAAAAGACCAATGGACCAGATTGTCAGAAGCTAGCTGGGTTGCATGAGACAGGAATGGTTTCATACAAAGTGTTTGTCCATTCGCGCGCGTATGGAACGCGGAACATCACTTCCACATGCTTCGCATCCGTGCGCCGACATCAATGCGGACATTGCGCGCGCTGGCTTCGCTGGCGGTTGCTGCTACTTTTGGCCAGTTCGCCGTCTCAAATAAATGAAGGAGTGTGGCGGGGATGAATCGCGTTCGCGAAGCATATACATGCCGGTCGCCCTTCGCATTTTGCCCATAGGTAAAAAAACGTTGCGGTGTAATGAGAGCAAGATTGTCGCGGGCCCGTGTCATGCCGACATAAAGCAGGCGGCGTTCCTCTTCCAGCTCGGCCGTCGTTCCCGCCCCCAGATCAGAGGGCATACAGCCGTCAACGACGTTGAGCATGTAAACGGAGCGCCATTCCTGACCTTTGGCGGAATGAATGGTGGAAAGGATGAGATAGTCCTCATCAAGAAGCGGTACGCCAGCCTGATCGCTCGTTGCATCCGGTGGATCAAGCGTAAGCTCGGTGAGAAAGCGTTCACGGTTCGGATAGCCGTTGGCGATCTGTTCGAGCTGAACCAGATCCGCCTTGCGTGTATCGTGGTCTTCATGAAGACGTTCAAGATGGGGCTCGTACCAGACGCGCGCCAGGCCGATTTCTCCTGGCCAACCGCCTTCGGCTTTTCGAAGGCTGGAGAGGAGATCAATAAAAGCTGGCCAGTCGTCCCCAATTCTTGGCGGTGGCGGAATTTCTGCAAGCGACTGCAAAGGTTCCGGGTCCAGGGCAATGGTGTCAAGAATCCTGCCAGCCGTTTGCGGGCCAACGCCGGGTAGCATCTGCAAAAGGCGGAAGCCCGCAACACGGTCGCGTGGATTCTGCGCAAACCTCAATGTAGCGAGCAGGTCTTTCACATGCGCACTGTCGAGGAATTTCAGTCCGCCGAATTTCACGAAGGGGATGTTGCGACGGGTAAGTTCGACTTCCAAAGCGCCACTATGGCTCGACGTGCGAAACAGCACCGCCTGCTGTTTGAGCCTGACGCCCACCTCACGGTTCGCCAGGACCTGCTCGACAATATAGTTCGCCTGATCGCTCTCGTCCCGAACCGTTACAAGCATGGGCCGTTGCTCCGATTGACGATCGGTCCAGAGGTTCTTGGTAAACCGTTCGCGGGCGAGACTGATCACTCCATTCGCGGCAGCAAGGATGGGCTGTGTTGAACGATAATTGCGATCGAGTGTGATGACGTCGGCTGGCTTTGGAGAAAATTCCTTGGGAAAGTCGAGGATGTTGTGAATGGTTGCTGCGCGGAAGGAATAGATCGACTGCGCATCATCACCAACAACCGTCAGACCATGCCCGCTCGGTTTCAGCGCCAACAGGATCGATGCCTGAAGGCGGTTTGTGTCCTGATATTCATCAACCAGAACATGGTCGAAACGATGACCGACATCCTCGGCAAGCGCGGCATCCGACATCATCTGCGCCCAGTAAAGCAGGAGATCATCATAATCGAGCACATTTTGATGCTGTTTGGCGTCCACATAGGCGGCAAAGAGCTGTTTCAACTGCTCTTCCCAACCAAGGGCAAAAGGATAGGCATTCTTTAACACCACGCCGATTGTACTCTCGGAATTGACGACCCGCGAATAGATTGCGAGACAGGTGCCCTTGGTTGGAAAGCGGCTTTCCATTTTCGAGAAACCCAGTTCATGACGAATGAGGTTCATGAGATCGGCGCTGTCTTCTCGGTCATGAATGGTAAAGTCGGCGCTGAGCCCGATCTGTTGGGCGTAAATGCGCAAAAGACGCGCGCCCATTCCATGAAATGTTCCCGCCCAGGCCAGAGCGTCCGTCATGACGGACGAATGATCGCCAAGCACTTGTTTGCAGATACGCTGGACACGCCTGGCCATTTCGGACGCCGCGCGACGCGAGAATGTCATCAACAATATCCGGCGCGGATCAGCGCCATTGACGATCAGGTGAGCCACACGATGCGCCAATGTGTTCGTCTTGCCCGATCCAGCACCCGCGATGATCAAAAGTGGACCGCCGATCGTACCATCCGGCATGGCGACGCCATGTTCGACCGCTTCTCGTTGGCGATCATTCAGTTTTTCCAGATGGGCCGCTGCCATATGTCCTCGTCACGCATGAATGGTTTTGAACACGGGACCGCGGATAATCGGCTGACATGTCCATGCGTATTTTATTAGAGCATTCGAAACAAAAAGGGAACATCCTTGCTTGAGCCCTAGCAATGCTTCCCCGCCTCGCAATCGCTGCAGTTAAACTATGGAGTCTCCACGAGC
>Ga0180219_1000658_pt1 | contig 25818 bp, 25 predicted proteins | sample eDN3rd30CBELigMG_FD_151338 | JGI IMG/M metagenome (GOLD analysis project Ga0180219, IMG submission 151338) | Enriched Miracle-Growth compost microbial communities from Emeryville, California, USA - eDNA 3rd pass 30_C BE-Lig MG (version 2)... ... | reverse complement strand
CCGCCGCAAATTCTCAATCAGGATCGCCTTGAAGCGGCCTCCGCCGCCACGGCCGGAGCCCGCGACGTGGGGCGTGATCCGGACATTGGGAAGTGCCCACAGCAGGCTTTCGGACGCCAGCGGCTCATATCTGGCGACATCCAGAGCGGCGGCGCGAATGCCGCCGTCGGCGAGCGCGGCAACAAGTGCGTCCTCGTCGACCAGCTCACCGCGGGCGACGTTGACCAGCAGGGCGTCCGTTTTCATTCTCGACAGGCGGGCGGCGTCGATAAGGCCATCGGTATCAGCCGTGGCGGGGACGCAAAGCACCACCACATCGGCGCGGGCCAGCGCGGCATCGATCTGCGCAAACGGGATGGATTCATCCAGGAACGGCGATGGCTGGACGGATCGTGAGACGCCGACGATATGGCAATCGAATGCGCGCAGCTTCCGCGCCACATCGAGGCCGATCGCTCCAAGGCCGACGATAACGACCGTCGCATCTTCAAGATTGCGGCAATTGCCGTTGATGGCCTCGCGCCGCCACTGCGCGTCGGACTGGGCGAGCGCGGAGGAATGATGACAGCGGAAATCGGCGAGAATGAGCGAGACCGCATGTTCGGCGACCGAGGCGGCCTTCACACCCGGCGCCGCAGCAGCCAAGACGTCCGGCGGCATGCCGAACTGCAACGCACGTTCGGTGCCGGACGTGGAGAACTGGATGAACCGGAGGTGCTTCGGTGTTTCCTTGAGGATGGAGGCGATGTCTGCGTTATAGGACCGGTTGCCGACAACGAGAATGTCGGCGTCTCTTATCTTCTGCCTCAGGTCTTCAGGCGAGGCGGTCACGACGGTCACGCCGGAAATGCTCTGCGTCGCCTCGAGAAGCTCGTCGTGAGCGTAGCGGGGAACGAACACCAGCTTCATTTCGAGGCGCGCTGTCATCTCGGCGCGAGCCCGAAGACGCGCGCCGCGGTGCCGCCGAATATCTCGGCCTTCTGGGCGTCGGACAGGGCAAGGCAATCGACGTGCGCGGTGTCGGCGCCGATGAAAGGATCATCAGTGCCGAACATGAGTTGCGATACGCCGACCTTTTCGATCGCCATCATGAGCGCCTGTTTGTCGAAGGCGGTGGTGTCGTAAAACAGGTGTTTGGCGTATTCGCTGGGCAGCCGGGTGATGTATTTGCGGCAATCGGGAAACAGGCGATAACCATTGTCGAGCCGCTCCAGCAGCATCAGCAATGCGCCGCCCGTGTGGGCCATGATGTAGGCGAAGTTCGGATAGCGCTCGAAAATGCCGGCATAGATGAGCCTGCTTGCCACAAGCGTCGTTTCATAGATGAGGCCGACGCGAAGCGGCAGTTCAAACTCCTGCAGGTCTTCGGTGTTCTTGGGAAACATCGGGTGTTCGAAGACGGGGATGCGACGGGCGTCGAGATGAGCCCACAGCGGCTCGAACTCCGGCCGCGTCAGGGCGACGCCGTCGATGCTGGAGCCGATGGCCGCGCCTTTCATGCCAAGCGTATCCATGCAGCGATCGAGTTCGGCGATCGAGGCCTCGACATTGGCGAGGGGAAGCGAAGCCAGCCCGATGAATCTGTCGGGATGGGCGCTGCAGATCTTTGCCAGAGTATCGTTCATCTGCCGCGCGATCTGAAGCTGCGCGTCGCCTTTCCATTGGTAGACATTCGGCGTGCTGAGCGACAGAACGCGGATGTCGATCCCCATCCGGTCCATTGTGCGAAGCCTTTCGTCGATGTCGAACATGTCCGGGCGCGACCAGGCGACGGTGAAGCCATCGTGGCGCCAGAGCGTCTTGCCGTCGGAGGTCTCTTCCGGCTGCAGTCCCACCTGCGATTGCAGGGCATCCAGATAGGCCGGATCGACGAAATGGGCATGCACATCGATTTTCATTGGGGCGTTCGCTTGTTCTGCCGCCTCTTGGAGGCGTTGATTTCGTTCAAGGTGGATGCTTCACGCGCCAGGCGTATGTCCTCAACCCTGCGGTCGAGCTTTGAAATCGCCCGGAACAGAACGGCTTTCTCTTCGGGCGTCAGGGTCTCGGTGAGTTGCGCCTCGACGTCGAGCGCCAGGGGCACGATGACCTGGTGCAACGCCTTACCGCGCGCGGTGAGGGTCAGCACGTTCAGGCGGCGATCCTGGCTGGAGACTTCAGCCAGGACGAGCCCGCCCGCGACCAGCCGTCCCAGGGCGCGATTGACAGTGGCCTTGTCCATCGAGGTTCGCTGGCAGATGTCGCCGGAAGAGCATGTGACCACATCCGCCAGATGGGCGATCACGCGCCATTCCGGATTGGTGATGCCGCTGTCGGAATAGCGTTGCGCCAGTTCGTTGCTGATCGCGCGCGCGACAACTGCAATCCGGTAGGGAAGAAACTCGGGAAGCAGAAGGTTGGCCTGCTCCTGCCTGGCTTTTGAAGCGCGCGTCATAGGTTACATCCGTAAGTTCAGGGCTGCTGATCGGCCTGTTTGATGCCGAGTTCGCTGACGATCCGGCCGTATTTCTCATAATCCGTCTTGATCAGCTCACCAAAATCCTGCCTGGAAATATTGAGGACATCGACGCTGCCCGAGGATCTCATTCTGGCAACGAAGTCGGGCTGGCTCAGCAGGTCTCTGACCGACTTGTTGAGCTGCTCGACCACCGCATCCGGCGTTCCCGCGCGCACCAGCAGGCCGAACCAGACTTCAACACTGTAGCCGGGGTAGGTCTCGGCGATCGTCGGCAGATCGGGAAACGTGTCGGACCGCTTCGTGCCGGAGACGGCGATGCCCCGCATGCGCCCGGCTTTGACCTGCGGGGTGCTGGCGGAGCCGGAGAAACCCGCCTTGGTTTCTCCGGCTATGACGGCGGAGACACCGGCGACGGCGCCCTTGAACGGAACATGCACCATTTTCGGTATGCCGGCGCGGCGCATCAGGAGTTCCATGGCGAGATGATGCTGGCTGCCGATCCCGCTCGAGGAATAGGTCAATGGCGGGTTGGAGGTTTTGGCGAGCTCGACGAATTCCTTCAGGTTCCTGGCCGGCAGATCGTTGTTGACCCCGAGCAGCAACTGGTTCGAAGCGAGGCTGGCGACCGGCGTCAGGTCTTTCAAGGGATCGAAATTGAGCTTGTAAAGGTGCGGATTCACGACAATCGAGGCATCGACACCGAACAAAATGGAATGTCCATCAGCCGGCGAATGGAGGATGTCTTCCGCGGCGATATTGCCGTTGGCCCCGGTCTTGTTCTCGACGATGACCGGCTTGCCGAATGTCTTCGTCAAACCTTCCGCGACAAGGCGGGCGATCAAGTCCGGCGCGGCGCCGCCGAGGAAGGGGACGATGATCCTGACCGTCTTGGTGGGAAATTGCTGCGCGTAAGCCGTGCATTGCGATGCCACGATCAAAGCCGCAGCGGCGATCACCGGAATTGTCCGTTTCATGATTTCCTCCCGTATTTTCTTTTCGTTTTATACGAAACAATTATTGCGCGCAAGCCCGCCTGGCCGGCCCTGCGGCGGGCGGCCTTACGAGGTCGGGTCTTGCTTGTTCCTGCCGAACCGCAAGTTGGCGCGGATCTTCTTGGCCATTGGCCAGGCCCAGTCGCTCTGTTTGATCATGCGCTTGGTCCGCCTGCGCATCTTCTCCATGAAGACGAAGGCCTGGCCCTTGCCCGACAGGCCGATCAGCGTGTCGAACAAGGGTTCAGCCTCGTTGCACCAGGCATTCTTGTAGCGGCCTTCGCCGATGCCGAGATCGAAGCGTGTCAGGCCTTCGCGGCACTTGTCCTCGATCAACTTCGCCAGCAAAAGGTCGCCGGGGCTGCTGCGGGCGACCTGCGGGTCCATGTCGAAGGAATTGATCATGCCATGGAAGCGGCCGCGATGAATGCCGCCGCCGTAAATCGCGACGATCCGTTCGCCGGCCTTCAGCGCGTGCAGTTCGATCGCCGGCGGACCTTCGCCGTTCGGCAGGCAGGAGCGCCGGTAATAATCGAGGGCCACTTTGTTGCGGACGTTGGCAGTGATGTTCATCTGGGCGAAGCGCCGCTGCCGCTGCTCGAAATAGGCGTCGAGAAATGCCTCGACATCGGCCTCGGTTTCCGCCTTGTGATGTCGGACTGGTCCGATCTCCGTTAGCTTGCGCTCTTTGGCACGCAACTTCTTGCGAGCGTCGGCGGATAGCCGCTCTTTGATGAAGGACTCGAAATCGCTGCGTAGCGCTGTGCTGTAGCAGAAGCTGGGGCTGTCCTGGCGCGCGATGGCGGCGAAAGGATTCTGAGTGCCTTCCCATGTGAGCTGCTGGTTGGCGAGCACGAAGGCATCCGGACTGAGTTTGCTCGCATGCGCCGCCTGAAACAGGATGGCGATGAGGTCTTTGCGTGGCGGCGCGAAGCCCGGGCGGAAGAGGCCGAGATTGGCGTTGGAATCGGTACCGCCAAGAAATTGCACCAGTCTCAGGCCGCGGAACACCGAAATGCCGAGAGGCAGCAAGGCAAGCGGCGTGCCGGACGGGTCGCGTGCAATGGTCAAAAGCGGCGTCATGCCGATAACGGGACACACGGTCTCGATCCACGGCAGCAGCCAGCGGCGGGTCTGGTAAACGGAGGCGGGGGCACATTCTTCCAGCTCCGCCCAGGCGTCCATTGCGGAGGCGGGGGCGGTATGGATCTCCAGGCGTGGCAACGCGTTCAATTTATATAACTTTCCGGATCGCGGCGGTGCGGCGGATCATTTGCAACGTGGTCTTAATAGTCCTGAGATTAAGACGAAAACGTCAACGCCAACTTATTTCCCATGGGGCCGGGTGACACTATGCGCGCCAGCGTGAAGGAAAAGGCAATTGCTGCCGGTTTTGCGATGTTTCGCGCCACCGGTGTGCACAGACTTGCCAAATTCGCGCGCGGCGCCGGCGTTATCCTCATGTTCCACCATGTCCGGCCCTGGGTCGAGCGCGATTTCGCCCCCAACCGGCTGCTGGAGATCACGCCCGAATTCCTCGATACGGTGCTGGAGACCCTGCGCGCGGAAGGTTTCGACATCGTGACGCTCGACGAGGTGATGCGCCGGCTGGCGGCCGGCGGCGAGGGGCCGCCGTTCGCGGCGTTGACCTTCGATGACGGCTATCGCGACAATCTCGAGCATGCGCTGCCAGTGCTGCGCCGGCACAATGCGCCGTTCGCCCTCTATGTGGCGACCGGCTTCGCCGACCGCAGCGCGCGGCTGTGGTGGGTCGAACTGGAGGCGGCGGTGCGCCGTCTCGATCGCATCGAACTCGACATCGATGGACTGAAACTGGTGATGCCGGCCGCAACAGGTGACGAGAAGACCGCGGCGTTCCGTTCGGTCTACTGGGCGCTGCGCGGTGGGCCCGAAGCCGACATGCTGGCCGCCATCGCCATCCTGGCGAAACAGGCCGGCGTCGATGGCGGGGCGATCGCGGAAAAACTCTGTCTCGATTGGGACGGTTTGCGCCAGATCGCCGCTGATCCGTTGTGCACGATCGGCGTCCATACGCTGACGCATCCGATGCTGGCCAAGCACGATGCGGACTTCGTGCGCCATGAACTGGCGCAGAGCCGCGCGATCATCGAGGGCGAAATCGGCCGGCCCGCCGTGCATCTGGCCTATCCGGTTGGAGACACGACATCGGCAGGGCCGCGCGAATTCGCGATGGCCGAGGAGCTTGGATTCAAAAGCGCCGTGACGACGCGGCCCGGCATGCTGTTTGCCGATCATGCCAATCATCTGACGGCGCTGCCACGTCTGTCGATCAACGGCAACTGGCAGGACCGCACCTTTGTCGAAGTGCTGCTGACCGGCGCGCCGTTCGCGCTGTGGAACCGGGGGCGCCGTGCCAATGTCGGCTGAGCCCACGCAGCCATGAGCAGTCGGTCCGATGCGTTCAACTCCGATGGTCACGAGGCTGCAGGCGATACGCGTGGCCTCTGGCGCGCGATGAGCCTTTTCCTTGCCTGCATGCCTCTCATCCTCACGGGATTCCTGGCAGTTGGCATGACGACGTCCGCAACCTTGCCCTCAGGCGCGGCGATGACCATCGGGCTGACCGATCTGGCGCGCTTCGTCGGCGATGTGCGGCTGATGCAGTTGTCGAAGTCCCACTGGAACGTGAGCCTGTTCTGGCTCGCGGCCGGCGCAGTGATCTTTGCCTGGCGTGGCTTTGTCAGCGACCGCCGGCAGGGCTGGTCGGAAGGTGTGTGGATCTGCGTGATTGCTGCCATCTGCATCGGTTCGGCGCTGTTTGGGTCATCGGGATGGGGGTTTCTCGATCAGCCCGTTGGGCGGCTGTTGGGCGAAGACGCGAAGCCGCTCGATCCGCGCTGGGCGCTGGTGATGCGAACGATCTGGCTGGCGATTTTTGGCGGCGCCATCGCGATCGCGGCCCATGATCTGGCCTATCGCGCCCGGCGGGCGCTGGAGGATTTCAATCTGATCGCGCCAACGGATTTCGCGCCGGTGCGTTTTCCCGATTACGTGCCGCCCCGGGAGCAGAGGACACGTTCAACGGGTGCGCGGAATGCCGGCGCATCTTCGGCGGAGGCCGGTTTCGGCCAGCGTCAGGCACCGCCGCCGGAGATGCCGCGTGGCGAGGGCATGACTCGCGGCGAGGCGCTGCTGACGCTCGGCCTGAATGCGAATGCGACCAAGAAAGACATTGGCCGCGCGTTTCACGCGGCGATGAAGACTGCCCATCCCGATCGCGGCGGCTCCACGGCGCGGGCGGCGCGTTTGAACACGGCGCGTGATATTCTGCTCGGCAAGCGGCGCTGAAGTCTCTCGCATTTTACGCAAATCGGGCCGCTTCGCAAAAATACATGTCATTTGAACCTTCGCGTCGCTCACGGGTTATATCGAGAATCAAACCGGGATCGATGCCGTGGCTGCTGCTCCATCTCAGACTGATCTCGCTCAGACTGATCTCGACCTGCTTGATCGCTACTGGCGTGCCGCCAATTTCCTCTCTGTCGGGCAGATTTATCTGCTGGACAACCCGCTGTTGCGGGAGCGCTTGCGACCGGAGCACATCAAGCCGCGCCTGCTCGGCCACTGGGGCACGACGCCGGGCCTGAACTTCATCTACGCCCACCTCAATCGCGTCATCAAGGCGCGCGATCTCAACATGATCTATGTGTGCGGGCCGGGACACGGCGGTCCCGGCATGGTGGCTAACACCTATCTCGAAGGCACCTATACCGAGGTCTATCCTGACATCAGCCGGGACACCGAGGGCCTGCGAAAGTTGTTCCGGCAGTTTTCCTTTCCAGGCGGCATCCCCAGCCATGCCGCGCCGGAGACGCCCGGCTCGATTCACGAAGGCGGTGAGCTCGGATATGCCCTCGTTCACGCCTATGGCGCCGCTTTCGACAACCCCGATCTCGTCGTGGCCTGCGTCATCGGCGACGGTGAAGCGGAGACCGGCCCTCTCGCGGCCTCATGGCATTCGAACAAATTCCTGAACCCGGTCCATGACGGGGCGGTCCTGCCGGTTCTGCACCTCAACGGCTACAAGATCGCCAATCCCACCATTCTTGGACGGCTCGACGACGGTGAATTGTTCAATCTGCTGAAAGGCTACGGGCACGAGCCCCTGGCGGTCGAGGGCGATGATCCCGCGCAGATGCATCGGCAGATGGCCAAGGCGCTCGATGAGGCGCTTGATCGCATCACGGATATTCAGCGTCGCGCGAGAACTGAGGGAGAGACGCAGAGGCCGCGCTGGCCGATGATCGTTCTGCGCAGTCCCAAGGGCTGGACAGGCCCCAAGGAAGTCGATGGAAAGAAGGTCGAAGGCTTCTGGCGGGCCCATCAGGTTCCGATCGATGGCGTGCGGACCAACCCGGGCCATCTCGAGATTCTCGAGAACTGGATGCGCGGCTATCAGCCCGACAGGCTGTTTGATTCCGAAGGCCGGCTTGTTCCCGAGCTGCAGGCGCTGGCGCCGGCCGGCGCCCGCCGTATGGGGGCCAATCCGCATGCAAACGGCGGAACGTTGAAGCGCAAGCTGGAATTGCCCGACTATCGCAAATATGCGGTCGAGCTGACCTTCGCTGGCAGCCGCATGGCGGAAGCCACGCGCATCATGGGGAGTTATCTGCGGGATGTGATCAGACTCAATGCCGAGGCGCGAACGTTCCGCCTGATGGGACCCGACGAGACGGCTTCGAACCGGCTCGACGATGTGTTTGAAGTGACCGAGCGGGTCTGGATGGAAACCATCGAGCCCTACGACGTTCATCTCGCGCAGGACGGCCGCGTGATGGAAGTTCTGAGCGAGCATTTGTGTCAGGGCTGGCTCGAAGGCTATCTCCTGACCGGACGGCACGGCCTGTTCAATTGCTACGAGGCATTCGTCCACATCGTCGACTCGATGTTCAATCAGCACGCCAAGTGGCTCGAGGTGTCACGACGCTTGAATTGGCGCAGGCCGATTGCCTCGTTGACCTATCTGCTCAGTTCGCATGTCTGGCGGCAGGATCACAACGGCTTCAGTCACCAGGACCCCGGTTTCGTCGATCTCGTCGCCAACAAGGATGCGGATATCGTTCGCATCTATTTTCCGCCTGACGCCAACAGCCTGCTTTGGGTGACCGACCACTGTCTACGGACCTATGACCGCGTCAACGTCATCGTTGCCGGCAAGCAGCCGGCGCCGCAATGGCTGTCAATGGCGGAAGCCGAGGCTCATTGCGCTGGCGGCATCGGCATCTGGTCCTGGGCCGGGACAGAGAAAGCCGGTCCGCCCGACGTCGTGATGGCTTGCGCGGGTGACGTACCGACGCTGGAAACACTGGCCGCCGTCACGCTGCTTCGCGAGGCTTTCCCCGATCTGGCGATCCGGGTCGTCAACGTCATCGACCTGATGGCGCTGCAGCAAAAGGAACAGCATCCGCATGGACTCTCCGATCAGGACTTTGATCGGATCTTCACACCCGGCAAGCCGGTGATCTTCGCTTATCACGGCTATCCGTATATGATTCATCGCCTCACCTACAATCGCGCCAATCATGACAACATGCATGTCCATGGCTTTCGCGAGAAAGGCACGACGACAACGCCGTTCGACATGGTCGTCCTGAACGAGCTCGACAGATATCATCTCGCGATCGCGGCGATCAAACGCCTGCCGGCGCTTGCCGGCAAAGGTGCATCGGCGCAGCAGATGTTCCATGCCAAGTTGCTCGATCATCACCGCTACATTCGCGAGCATGGCGAGGATATGCCGGAGGTTCGGGACTGGCATTGGCAGGGCAAGGAAACGGTCGACTGAGATCTATTGATATCTGCGTGTCTTTCACAACCCCGCGGGAGGCTAGACGGTGCAAGCGATCCTGGCGCTCAACGCCGGCTCATCGAGCGTCAAGTTTGCGGTCTATGAGGCGCGTCCTTCAGCGCCTGTTCTGCTGTTGCGGGGGGCACTCGACCTGCATGCGGACAATAATCGCTTCGTGATCAAGGATGCCGGCGGCCAGCCGATCCGCGACGACAAGGCGGGTGATCCGGAATCCGACCTTGCGACGACTTTGCTGGAGCGGATCGAACCGCTGCTCGAAGGCCGCAAACTGGAGGCTGTTGGCCATCGGATCGTTCATGGCGGTCCTGACTTTGCGGCGTCGATCCTGATCGATGCGCAGATCATCGCTCAGCTCGACCGATTGACGCCTTTGGCGCCGCTCCACCAGCCGGCTTGCCTTGAGCCCGCCCGTCGCCTTCTGTCGTTGCGGCCGCAATTGCGGCAGGTCGCGTGTTTCGATACCGCCTTCCATCGCGATCTTGCGCCGATTTACCGGCGGTTTGCGCTGCCGCTGGAGTTCGAGGCCAAGGGTGTTCGCCGCTACGGCTTCCACGGCCTGTCATTCGAATATGTGGTCTGGCACTGCAATCAGTCCGGCCTGCGGCCCGACTTGCGCATGGTCATCGCCCATCTTGGAAACGGTTGCAGTCTCTGCGCCGTCCACAACGGGAAAAGTGTCAACACGACCATGAGCCTCACGCCCCTCGACGGCGTGATGATGGGGACGAGAAGCGGCGCGGTCGATCCCGGCGCTCTGTTGTATCTGCAGCAGTCGGAGGGAATGTCGGCCTCCGAGGTCGAGGATATGCTGTACCACAAGTCCGGACTGCTTGGCCTGTCTGGTCTCTCGGCCGATATGCGGACGCTGCTCGCAAGCGCCGATCGCAGGGCCAGGAGCGCCGTCGACCAGTTCTGCGCGCGCATCGCCGAGCAGATCTGCGTCATGGCGACGGCCATGAACGGAATGGACGTGCTGGTTTTCACCGGCGGGATTGGCGAGAACAGCGCGGACATCCGTCGCGACGTTTGTGCGCGTCTGGCGTGGCTCGGCGTTTCGTCCGACGATCAAACCGGCCATGCACGCTCGACCCCGGCAAGCCGGGTCGACGTGCGGACGATCCCGACCGATGAGGAATATATTATCGCCGCTCATACGCTCGACCTGACGAGAGGACCGCGCGAAGCCTGAGTGGTTGCCCGGATGTCCTCGGCAAGGGGCGCGCGGCGTGCTAGAATCGCCATATGACAAGATATATCGCACTTCTTCGCGCCGTGAATGTCGGCGGCACGGGTGCTTTGCCGATGGCCGAACTGAAAGCCATGTGCATGGAGGCCGGCTTTACCAAAGTCGAGACTTATATCGCCAGCGGCAATGTCGTCTTCGAAAGCAAGCTGGCGGCGGCTAAAGTGAAGGCCGATCTTGAGAAGCGGCTGCTGGCCTATGCGGGCAAACCGGTCGGCGTCGTGGTGCGAACGGCGGCGGAAATGGCGGCCGTTCTCAAGGCCAATCCTTTCAAGAAGACGGAGCCCAAATACACCTATGCGATTTTTCTCGATTACCCTCCGCCGAAGGATGCGCTCGATCACGCGCGCGGGCAGGCGGACGAGGAGATGCGCATCGGCGACAGGGAGATTTTCGTCCATTACGGTAGCGGCATGGGCCGCTCCAAGCTAAAAATTCCAGCGGCGAAAGAAGGCACCGGGCGCAACATGAACACCGTGGCGAAGCTGGTGGAGATGGCCGCGAAGCCGTAAAGCTTGACTGCTCTTCGCCAGGTCTTATTCTGCGTGAACTCAATGCCAAGGCGGCAGTCGCAGCGGTTATGGATGCCGCCGGCGGCGGTTATGGATAGCGCCAGAACAGGGTTGGAAGCGATGCTGAATGGAATGGCGGGCAGGATCGCTATCGGTCTTTTCATGGCGACGTTCGCGGCCACAGCGCAGGCGCAAAGCGATTCCGGCTTTTATAAAAACAAGACCATTCGTCTGATCGTGGGGTTCAGTCCGGGCGGCGGGTATGATGCGAATGCGCGCCTGCTGGCGCGCTTCATGGGCGCCCACATTCCGGGAAACCCCAACATCGTTGTCGAGAACATGCCCGGCGCTTCAAGCCTGAAGTCGGTTCAATATCTTGAAACCGCGCCGAAGGACGGGACTGTCATGGTCGCCTTCAACGCGGGCCTGGTGATCCAATCTCAGGTCGATCCGAACAATTTCCGCATCAAGCTGACGAACTATTCCTGGATCGGCAGCATCGGGCAGGAAATCCGCATGTGTTATACACGGGCGGAATCCGGGGTGAAGACCTTTGCCCAGTTGCAACAGCACCCGAGCCTGTCCTTCGGCGAGACCGGCGTTGGCTCTGCCGGTTATATCGACCAGGGCATCATGAGGATCATTCTCGGCGTCAAACTCAAGACGATCATTGGATATCCAGGCAGCGCCGACAAGGTTCTTGCTGTGGCGCGCGGCGAACTGGACGGCGATTGCGCGTCCTACACGAGTGTTCCGGCAGATTGGATTCAAAACCACAAGATCAATATGATCTATCGCTCCACCAAGCCGATCCTGCCCGGCATGCCCGCCGATCTTCCCTACGTGATGGACCTTGCCAAGACGCCCGAGAAGAAGAGCCTCATCAATCTGCTGCTGGCGCCCAATATCATCGGCCGGCCCTATGTGGCGGCAAAGGATATTCCGCAGGATCGGCTGGCGCTGTTGCGCGACGGCTTTTCCGCGACGCTCAAGGATCCGGAGTTCGTCGCCGCTGCGGCGACGGCCAACCTGACCATGATCGGGCCGATGACCGGCGATGAGGCGGCCGCTTACATCGCGCAGCTTTATTCCGTCAGTCCCGAGGTCATCGCCGAGGCGAAGACGATTACCGGCGCGCATTAGACGTCGCGCCGACCGGACTATTCGCGGCGAAGCGTTCGGGCGACCGCGCTGCGCCATCCTTGCCACTTGGCTTCGCGCAGATCGGCCGAAAGGGCAGGCTCGAAGCGCCGGTCCAATGCCCAGGTCTGCGTCATCTCATCAGGACCCGGCAAAACGCCCGCGGCCAGTCCGGCAAGATAGGCCGCGCCAAGCGCTGTCGTTTCCATCAGCTTGGGCCGATCGACCGGCACATCCAGAATGTCCGCCAGAAATTGCATGGTCCAATCGGACGCGGTCATGCCGCCGTCAACCCGCAACACCGTCTCTCCGACTTCAGGCCAGTCGCGCCGCATCGCTTCGATGAGGTCCCGCGTCTGGTAGCCGACGCTTTCAAGCGCCGCCCGCGCGAGTTCATGTCTGGTCGTCGCGCGGGTCAGGCCAAACAGCGCGCCGCGCGCGTCCGCATCCCAGTACGGCGCGCCGAGCCCGACGAAGGCTGGAACCAGATAAACATCCTGTGCAGGATCAGCGGCGGCCGCCAGTGCATCGGCATCCGCCGCGGCCTGCAGAATGCCGAGGCCATCGCGCAGCCATTGCACCGCCGCGCCCGCCACGAAGATAGACCCTTCGAGCGCGTAGGTCCGCTGCCCGGCGAGTTGATAGGCCACCGTCGTGATCAGCCGGTTTTGCGATTGAACGGCTTTGCGCCCAGTGTTGAGCAGCGCGAAACAACCTGTTCCGTAGGTCGATTTCATCATGCCCGGAGCGAAGCAGGCTTGTCCGACCATCGCCGCCTGCTGATCGCCGATCATGCTTCTGATCGGGACAGGCTGTCCGAGCACGTCCGCCGTTGTGCGTCCAAACTCGGCGGCGTTGTCGCAGACCTGCGGCAGCATGGTCATTGGAACGTCGAAAATCCGGCAGAGCTCCTCATCCCATTCGCCCGAATGGATATTGTAGAGGAGCGTTCGCGATGCATTGGCCGCATCAGTGGCATGGACCGTGCCGCCCGATAAACGCCACAACAGGAAACTGTCGACGGTGCCGAAGGCGAGTTGTCCCGCCGCTGCCTTGGCGCGCGCGTCAGGGACATGGTCCAAGATCCATGCGCATTTGGTGGCGGAGAAATACGGGTCGAGCAGGAGGCCTGTCTTTGCGGTTACCGCCGCTTCAGCTTCTGTCCCGCGCAGCTGGGCGCAAAGGTCGGCAGTACGACGATCCTGCCAGACGATCGCGTTGTGGATCGGACGCCCGGTCGCGCGGTCCCACACCAAAGTGGTTTCCCGTTGATTGGTGATCCCGATCGCGGCGACATCGGCGGCCGAAATGCCGCTGGCCTTCAGCGCTTCGCGCATGGTCGTGAGGGAGGACTGCCAGATATCTTCGGGATCGTGCTCAACCCAGCCGGAGGCCGGGTAATGCTGGGTGAATTCGCGCTGGGCCGTCGCGATGACGGCGAGGTTCGTATCAAAGACGAGCGCGCGCGTTGATGTCGTGCCTTGATCAAGCGCGATGATGCAGGAGTTCATGCCGTCCCCAAACGATCACAATTTGCGAGCCTTTCGAAATTACGCTATCACCAAAACACGTTCAACCTGGAGCGAGTGGCGGAACAATCGCAGCCGCCGATCGCAACCAGTCCCGCAACAGGGCAGCTTCTGACGCGAGAGGCGCAGGTGGACATCAGCAGCGGTGGAGACGTCGATGAGGCAATTTTTGAAAGCAGGCGCTTTTGTTTTTGCGCTGGCTATGTTGGGCGCGGTGGATAGTGCCCATGCGCAACCGGCTCCCGCTGCTCCGCAGCCGACGTATCTGACCTTCGGACAGGCGCGCGGGTTGTATTATCTACCCTCAGGCCCGGCGCCACACGTCGCTTTCCTCGCGATCCACCGCACAGCCGATTACCTCCAGCATGCAAGCTGCCTTGAATTGCCGAAGCGCGGTTATGCCGCGCTTTGCATGAACACGCGCTTTACCAACAGCGAGTTCGATGTCGATTGGGATCGCATTGCGCTTGACGTCAAAGCCGGCGTCGAATTCCTGCGCAAGCAACCGGGCATCGAAAAGATCGTTCTGTTCGCACATAGCGGCGGCGGACCTTCGCTCAGCTTTTATCAGGCCGTCGCGGAAAACGGGGTGGCCTATTGTCAGAACCCGGCCCGTATCTGGCCCTGCCGCGACGATCTCGCCGGCTTGCCGAAAGCGGATGCCATCGTATTTGCGGACGCTCATCCAGGCCCCGGTGTCACCACCTTGCGCAACCTGAGCGGCGCCGTCATCGACGAGACGCCCGGCAAGATCGATCCGGCGCTCGATCCGTTCAACCCTGCGAACGGCTACAATCCGAACGGCCAGTCAAACTATTCGGCTGACTTCCAGACCCGTTACTTTGCCGCTCAGTCACGCCGCATGAACCGGTTGATCGACCAGTCGCGGGACCGCCTTGCCGCCATTCGCGCCGGCAAAGGGCCTTACCCCGACAATGATGCATTGATCATCCCGGGAGGCGGGAACCCGGGCGCCGGCCCCGGCGCCACCTCGCAGCTTCCAAGTTTTCAGACCGACCTGCCTCAGCGCGTGACGCGGGCGCCGCAAAAGTTCCTGCGTAACGATGGCAGCATCACCAATGAGATTGTCAAATCGGTCGGGGCGCCCGATCTCGTTTCGCAAAAACTCGTCGGCGGCTTCAATACCGGCACGAAAATACTTTCGCTCCGCTCCTTCCTGAGCACCAACGCGGTCTATTCGACCAATTCCAACGATGGCATCGATTACTGCACCGCCAATGCCTCCACCGTCTGTGCTGTCCACTCGATCGGCGTGCCGATATTGGTGATGGGCATGGGCGCGCATTATTTCGTTCGCGACTCCGAAATCGAATACGAACAAAGCGCGAGCGCCGACAAGGATCTGATTTTCATCGAGGGCTCAACCCACGGCTTCACGCCGTGTGGCAATTGCGCGCTGCCGGCCTCGGCTTACGCGAACGTGCGCAAGAACATGTTCGATTATGTCGCTACATGGACGCAGAAGCGGTTCGCCAACGGGCGGTGATGCCGGGCTCAGATATTCTGGCCGATGCGCCACAGGACGCCGGTCGGATCCGTGATCGTGAAGTCGCGGATCTTCCATGGTTTGTCGGACGGTGGCTGCGCGCTGACGCCATACTTTGCGACCAGCCCCTGCGCCTCGACGTGGCGCCACCAGGCTTCGACGTCCTCGACGAGCAGATGCATCATGAAGTTGTCGGCGTGTTCCTTGACGTAGAAATTCTGCAGCAGGAAGCTGGAATTGCCGCAGTGGAAGTAAGCCAGGTCGTCCGATGACCAAGGGGTTTCGAAACCCAGGTCCTGGTAGAACTGCTTGCTCAAGGGGAAATCTCTGGCGGGGACGAAGGCTTTGACCTCGACTACCTTGAGTTCGCTCATCGCCGCCTCCTTGGGGAGTTTCCCGCTAGTTCTCGCCTTTGCCTTCCATCCATTTGATGAATGGAATCATCGGGATGATCCAGCCGATGCCGAGCAGGGCGTAGCCGATGCCGCGCAGGACGCCGTTGGCTTCCTGGAAGACGCGCGCCTGCGCCAGCGCCATGGTGATGAGGGCGTAGACCACCACAAACAGGGGAATGACCGCCGCGCCGATGAGTTTTCGGTTTCGTCTGGTCATGACAGCCTGGATGCCTTGCTTGAGGGTGCGACGTGTCGCCGGTGGACGGGTCCTGATGGACGCCTTATGTCTCCCCCCGCAGTTTGAATCAATGCGGTTCGCTTATGACCCTGTCTTCCACCGTCCCAGCCGGCAAGAATCCGGAGTTGCGCTCTTTGACGCAGGCCTTCAGCGACGATCTCGGCGGCATGCGCTTCTGGCTCTGGAGCGTGGCTTTTTTGGTGTTCGCGATGGTCGTCGTCGGCGGCGCCACGCGGCTGACGGAATCCGGCCTGTCGATCACCGAATGGAAGCTGGTGCTTGGCGTCGTGCCGCCGCTCTCGGAAGCGGCCTGGCTCGCCGAATTCGAGAAATACAAGCAAATTCCGCAGTATGCTCAATCGTTTCCGACCATGTCGCTGAGCGATTTCAAGTTCATTTTCTATTGGGAATGGAGCCATCGCCTGCTCGGGCGGCTGATCGGCGTGGTCTTCGCCCTGCCGATGATCTGGTTCTGGCTGCGGGGCAAGGTGCGTGGCAGGCTCCGCTGGCAATTGCCGCTGCTGCTGGTTTTAGGCGGCCTGCAGGGCGCGGTCGGCTGGTGGATGGTGAGTTCGGGCCTCTCGGTCCGCACCGAGGTGGCGCCGGAACGGCTGATGATCCATCTGGTCCTGGCCTCGATCACCCTGATCGCCCTGGTCTCGATCGCGGTGTCGCTGAAACCGACCGCGGCCGAGCAGAAGCCGACTGCCAGCGTGCGGATCGGCAGCGTTCTTCTTCTGGCGATGGTGCTGCTGCAGGTCGCGCTTGGCGCGCTCGTTGCCGGATCGCGGGCAGGGCTGTCCTACAACACCTGGCCGCTGATGGACGGCAGCTTTGTGCCGGCGTTCAATTTTTCCAACGACCTCGTGCCAGCCTGGCGCAATTTCTTCGAGAACATAACCATCGTGCAGTTCCAGCACCGCATCGGCGCCTACGTCCTGCTGGCGCTGGCGCTATGGCATGCGTGGACGACCCTGGGCGGTGGCGCGGGGCCGCGCGCGGTGCGCCGCGCCTGGTCGCTCGTCGGCATGGTCGTCGTGCAGGCCTGCCTCGGCATCGCCACCCTGCTGATGGTGTTTCCCGCAGGCCGCATCCCGCTGCACCTGGCGCTGACGCATCAAGCTTTCGCGGTGATGGTGCTGGTCATGGCGACCGTGCACTGGACAAGGGTGCGGCCGGCGAAAACGTGAGTCGGTTGAATCGGTTGGTGTGAGATCTTCATGTTTTGATTCAGTGCGCGCCCTTCTCCCGTTTCTTTAACGGGAGAAGGATTGCCGTCGCTAGATCAGATTGCGGTCCCGCACGCTGTAGAGCATCGTCCTGATCTTGTCGGTGGCCGGCGGCGGGCGTTCGCCCTGGCGCTCGCGCAGCTGCAAGGCCCAGTTGTCGCCGGTGCCGGACGGGCCCTGGCCGTTTTCCCAGTTCATGGATTTGCGATAGCTGCCCATGATGCCCGAGGCGAGGATGGCGGCCTTGTCGAGGCCGATCTCCGGCCCCTTCAATGGCGAGACATAGATGGCGTCCTGCGGGCAGTAGAGCTCGCAGTTCATGCACGACGTGCAGTCTGCGAGGCGCGCGATGGAGACGCCGGCCGCCGACCGGTCGAAGACGTCCGTTGGGCAAATCTCGACGCATTTGCCGCAATCGGTGCAGGAGGTTTCGTCGATGAACTCGATCAATGTACGACCCCTTGCGACTGAGTGAGCGTATTGACGTGGGCGCTGCGGCGCAGCCACACCTCGTTCAATCCGCCGGATATGATGTGCTGTCCGTCCTGCGCCGGATCCTGCTCGGTGAAATCCTTGCGCCGATGCAGGCCACGGGATTCCGTCCTGTCATTGGCGGAGGCGTAGATCCAGCGCCCGGCCGCGAGCAGCGCCGCCGCCTCGCGCGTTCTCATCCTCTCGCGCGCGGTCGCCTTGCGGTCGTTCTGGAGCAGGTGGCCGTAGCCTGGCATGACGTCGCGCCAGAGCGCGTTGAATTTGGCAAGCGAGTGGCTCATCCCCGTGCCGGTGCGCCAATAGTTCTTCTCAAGCGGCAGGATTTCCTCCTGCACCGCCTTGATGATCTCATCGGGAGAAATGTCCCGTTTGGAAACCGGACCGCCGCCGACCTGGGCGGCCGACGTCACCTTGCGCGTGGCGGCATGGCCGCCGATCGATCTTGCAAACTTCGCGGCGGAGCGGCCGGCAAGATGACCGGTGGCGAAAGCCCAGGCGGAGGCGGGGCCGCCGCCGGGAGGGCCGGCGCCGACGAGCTTTTCGCGGCTCGTCACATCGCCGCCGGCAAAGAGGCCGGCAATGCGGGTCTGCAGATTGTCGTCGATGGCGATGCCGCCGCCGGCCCGCATGGTGCCTTCCAGCACGAAGGTGATGGGATAGCGTTCTTTGAACGGGTCGATGCCCTTGCGGTCGAAATACTGGAAGCACAGCGCGTGCGTCTTGCGGATGAGGTCCTGGGTGATGGGATCGCTGGTCAGGCCGACCCGATCGAGGATGGCGAACGCGCGCTGGCGCCGCTCGGCCGCGGGAACGCGTCTGATTTCCAGGGGCAAGGTGACATTGGCAAGCACGCTGCGCCAGGGCAGCAGTGCGTCGGTCTGGGTCAGGTAGCCGACATTCGTATTGACGGCATTGAGTGGCAGTCCGTCGTACCAGACCTCGCCCTGATCGGGTTTGAGCAGGCCGGCGGCGAGATTGAGCAAGGTGGTCTTGCCGCAACCGGACGGGCCGACGAAGGCGACGAATTCGCCGCGGCTGATGGTGAGGTCGACCGCATCGACGGCGAGGGTGGATTGCGTCTTCTGGTCGAACCGTTTCGAGATGTTCTCGAACGTCACCATCGAACGGCGGACCGGTTCGGCGCGTGTCAGGTTTTGTGGAACAGTGGCGCGGATGTTCATGCTACCGCCTCGATGGTCAGGGGATCGGCAAAGCGCCGTGTGGCGCGGCCAAGAAGCTGGATCAGGACGAACGAGGCTGCGCCGATCACGACGAGGGCGGCTAGGACAGCGGAGGCGTCCATCGAGGTCGCGGCATAGATGATGACGTAGCCCATGCCCGTGTTCGACGCCGTCATCTCGCCCAGCACCGCGCCGTGAAAGGCGTAGATCAGGCCCTGGTGCAGGCTCGACAGGATGTGCGGGCCGGCGGCGGGCAGGCGGAATTGAAAGGCCGTTGTCCAGCGCCCGGCGCCGAGCACGGCGGCGGTGTCAATATAGCTGCGCGAGACGTCGCGCAGGCCGCCATAGGCCCCATAGAAAATGATGAAGAAGCTCGACAGGCTGGCCAACGCCACCGCAGGGGCTGCGCCGACGCCGACCCAGAGGATGAGGAGCGGCGCGATGACGATCTTCGGGGTCGAGAAGGCGGCGAAGAAGAACGGTTCGACGATTTTCGCGGCGCGTGGGCTGCTCGCCATGGCGAGCGCCAGGCCGATGCCGACCACCGCAGCAATCAGGAAACCGACGACGGTGCTCTGCAGGGTCGCCAGCAGATGCGGCCACAGATAGCCATCAGCGCACCAGGTGACGAGCTGGTTGGCGACCTCGAGCGGGGTGCTTAAATAATAGGCGTTCAAATCGATGCCGGCGGCCAACTGCCAGCCGGCAAGGACGAGAAGGAAGGTGATCGCCTGGGTCAAATCATTATCCTACTTAAATTGTAGAATAACTATATTCTGACTCGACGACGAAACTGTCAAGGGCGCGAAAGGAAAGAGGCGTCCCTGTGGCCTAGCGCGCCAGGCGTTCCGCAGTTCGGGACGACACGCCGGTGCGTCCTGTTTCATAGGCCTGGGTCAGCAGGTGGCGGATATACTCGCCCGAGATCACCGGATCGTATGAGGATGTCCGATCGCGCAGGCAGCTTTCGAGGCTGGCGATTTCGGCCCGCGGATTGGGATAGGCGAAGAACGAGATCGAGAGTCTCGCGGTGGCGCTGCGGTTCATCACCCGGTGCAGCGTCGAGACGTAGGTGTCGTTGGTCCAGCGCGCCAGCAGGTCCCCCACGTTGATGACGAACGTATTGGCGATGGGAGGGACGTCGATCCATTCGCCGGCGGCGTTGCAGGCCTGAAGGCCGCCGCTGTTGTCCTGATGCAGGATGGTGAACGTGCCGTAATCGGTGTGAGGCGAGAAGCCCCACAGCTTGTCGGCGACCTGCGGATCGATCGGCGGATAGTAGTTGAAGGAATGGATACAGCCGAGCCGGTCGTGGAATGACTCGAGATAATCTTCCGGCAGGTCGAGGCTGAGGGAGAAGGCGCGCGCGAGCTGCCGGGCCAATCTCACCTTGCGGGCCGTATGCCGCTCGATCGTCGCGCGGAAGCCCGGCAATTCCTCTTCGGACAGCCATTGGGACTTGCCGGCCGGGGAGGTGTCATCGGCCAGTTCGCCCGGCGCAAGCTCGCGGGAGAGATAGAGGCGTTCCTTGCGATCGGCCTGGGCCTCTGTCGCAGCATTCGGGTTGAGCCCGCCCGTTTGGATGAAGCCGAGATTGGCCGCGTTGTTGCGGGCGACGATGTGCATTTTCTGCTCGACGGGCAGCGCGAAGAAGCGCCGTCCATCGGCCAGGATTTCCTCCATCTCAGCGGGCGAGAAGCCATGCCCGCTGATGTAGAAAAACCCGATGTTGATGCAGGCCTGGCGGATTTCTTCGGCGACGCGCCGGCGCTCGGCCCGGGCGCTATCGCCGCAGAAGGGCGCGATGTCGATGACGGGCACGGCGGCGAGCGCCAGACGCGAGGCGGAAGTGGGTGCGTTGCTCATCGTTGCGCCTTTCGTTGTCGTTGATTCACTTTCGCGGTTTCGGGAACAGCCGGCGGCCGCCTCTTCCGGCGCTTCTGCGGCCGGACAATTTCCTCGACTGCGGCATCGGCTGCCGCGAGCGCATCGCTCAGGCTGCGCAACGACGTCAGCAGATGCACGAGATCGATATGGTCGAGCAGCGGCAGCAGCGCTGCACGATAATCGGCCGTGCTTTCCAGCAAGGCGTCGAGCACTTTGCGGCCCTTCGTGGTGAGGGCGATATGCGGCGAGGTCTTGTGATCGCGATTGATCACCTGATGCGCCAATTGTTCGGAGATCAGCGTATCGGTGATGCTCTGCACATTCTGCCGCGTGACGCCGAGACGCCGCGCGATCTGCGGCACTGACAGCATGCCGGAAGACGCAACACGCATCACCTGCCAGCGCGCCTGGGTCTGGCCGACATGGCGGGCGAGCGCCTCGCCGTGGCGGCGGAAGGCGGCGCTGACCGCATAGGTTTCAACGGCAACGAGATCAAGTGTTTCCATGCCCATTTTGTAGCATGTCATTGTCGATTTGACAAGGCATTGCTAATTTGCAAACATTCTGTCACTGGCGCGGTTGCCGGCGGGTATGCGTGATGGAGCGTGGCGATGAGACTTGAAGGGCGTGTCGCGGTCGTAACGGGAGGAGGGCGCGGTATCGGCGCGGCCTATTGCAGGGGTCTCGCGCAGGAAGGTGCGGCGGTGCTCGTTGCCGACATCGATGCCGATGGCGCAGCCGAGGTTGCGCGGGAAATCAATGCAAGCGGCAAGCGGGCGGAAGCCTGCACGGTCGATGTCAGCTCGCAGCAGAGTACCTCAGCCATGGCGCAGGCTGCGGTCGATGCTTTCGGTGGCATCGACATCTTGGTGAACAATGCGGCGATGTACGCCAATCTGACGCGCAAGGGCTTCGAGGACATATCGATCGATGAATTCGACCGCGTGATGGCGGTCAACGTCAAAGGCATCTGGCTTTGCACAATGGCCGTGGCGCCCTCGATGCGTCGGAGAGGCGGCGGTCGTATCGTCAATATCGGCTCAGGCAGCGTCTTCGTCGGCGGCAACGGGCTGGTGCATTACGTTGCTTCGAAAATGGGTGTCATGGGCCTTACGCGCGCGCTGGCGCGCGAGCTCGGCGGCGACAAGATCTGCGTCAACACATTGATCCCGGGACTGACCGACAGCAGTTCCAACCGCGCCAACACCACGACCGCTTACCTTGAAAGCGAAGCGAAACAGCGCTGCATCGAAAAAATCCAGACGCCCGAGGATCTGGTCGGTCCGCTGATCTTTCTGACGTCCGAAGACAGCCACTTCGTCTCCGGACAGAACCTGAATTGCGACGGCGGGCGATTGTTCATTTAACGCGCGGCTTCCAGCAGAGGTGTTTGCCAATGAAGCTTCCCGATGAACTCGACACTCTCGCACGAGCATGCCGCATTCTTGAAATGGAAGGCCATGGCGATCTTGCGCAAGGTCATCTCTCCTGGCGCGATCCTGGCGGCCGCAGCTTCTGGATGAAACGCAACGACATTGGTCTTGGCGAGGTGGTGAGCCCGGACGATTTCGTCGAACTGGATTTCGGCGGGGTCAAGCTGGCGGGCTCCGGGCGCCCGCATTCGGAATGGCCGATCCATTCGGAGATATTCCTGGCGCGGCCCGACGTCAGCGTTGTCGCCCATACGCATCCGCTGCATGCCTGCCTGATGTCCGGCTCGACCGATGTGTTGCAGCCCTACACGCTTGAAGCTGACAAGCTCAAACCGATCGGCCGGTTCGCGACAAGCGCAGCGCTCGTCAACGACCAGGAAACGGGCCGCGATCTTGCCATAGCCTTGGGGCAGGGCGACGTCGTCTTCCTTGCTAATCATGGCGTCGCGTTTTGCGGGTCTACCATCTCCGAAACAGTATGTACCGGCATATTTCTTGAACGTGCCTGTCGCGTCGCGGTGCTCGCGGCATCGGCGCCGCTGGCCTGGGTCGTGCCGAGTGCGACCGATCGCGAATTGCGCAACCGCCAGATGGTGACGCCTGGCCATATCGCGCAGACCTGGGAGTATTTCTGCCGAAAGCTCGATGCGCTGCATACGGGCGCGAACGGTGGACCGCTCGCCGTCTATGGAAATCGATAGATGCTGATCTACACCTGAAGGAGAACATAAGATGCTTGAACTTTATCACGATTGGGATTCGGTCTGCGCTACCAAGGTCCGGTTTTGCTTATATGAGAAGGGCCTTGAATGGACCAGCCGCCGCATCGACCTGTGTGCCTATGAGCACATGACGCCGGAATATCTGGCGCTCAATCCGAACGGCGTGGTGCCGACCCTGGTGCATGACGGAAATCCGGTTATCGAGTCGACGATCATCAATGAATATATTGATGACACTTTTCCTGATCCGCCGCTGAAGCCGCACGATGCGCTGGCGCGGGCGCGCATGCGCGTCTGGGTGAAATACGAGGACGACGTACTGCACCCGGCAATTCGGCCGGCCAGCTATGCGCTGATGATCAAGCCCGTCGTGGCTTCCCTCCCGGCCGAGACAATCGAACAGATGGTGCGGATGCATCCCAATCGTGACAGGGCGGCAAACTGGCTCAAGACCATCAACGAGCCGGCCGACGAGGCGACCATCATCAACGCCCGCAACAAGGCGGACACCGCACTTGATCGCATGGAGCGCGAACTCGCTGCGAACGGTCCCTGGCTCGCCGGCGATACATTCAGCCTGGCCGACATCGCTTGCGCGCCGATGATCGATCGCATGGAATGGCTGATGATGGCCGGCCTGTGGAGCGACCGCCCGGCGCTGACGGATTGGATCGCGCGCATCAAAGAGCGCAGTGCCTATCGAAAGGCCTTTCCTGATCAGGCTCATCGATTGCCCGGGCCGCGTAATCCCACGGAAGGTTCGCTTTATCCCAACGCTGCGCCCACGACGGTTGCGGGCGGCGCTGCCTAACACCGCTTTCTATCGATCGGCGGATCAACTGAACGAATTTTGTCGCGACGAACAGGAGAGTCATATGTCAGGTTTCAAGCGTATAAACCGCCGGTCGCTCTTTCTTAAAGCCACTGCGCTTGTTTTTGCCGGGCTTGCTCTCACGTCAAAACCGGCTTCCGCGCTTGAGAAAGTCATCTTTCTCCTCGCTGCGCCCGCCGAATTGCCGGCGTTCTCGCCCTTGTTGCTTGCCAAGCATCTTGGGTATTTTTCCGAGGCCGGCTTTGATGTTCAGTTTCAAACCGCGCGCGGCGGCCTCGATATTGCAAAGCAGGTCGGCGCCGGCAATGCGCCCTTCGGTCTATCGCTTGGCGATGCTCCGATCGTCGTTCGCGGCAACGGCATTCCGATCAAGATCGTGGCGATGATGGGCGGCGGCGCGCTGGGTGTGCTTGTGGCGCGCATCGATCGTGGCATCGGCAAGATCGAAGACCTGCGCGGCAAGAAGATTTCCGTCATGTCCTATCAGGAGGCCAATTTCTACGCGACGCTCGGCGCACTCGCGTCGCGCGGCATCGGCAAGGACGACGCGGAAATCCAGGCCGTCGGTCCCTCCGGCGTCATCGGCCTGGTCATTGCGGGCGCTGTCGATGCCTGCATCTGCACGCCGGACTGGGAGATCAACGTGCAGGACGGCATCGGCAAGACGTTCGCGATGCCCTTGAAAGACTACATTCCAACGACGGCTCAGGCGATCGTCGCCTCCGACGATATGGTGGCGAGGCGGCCCGAGTTCGTGCGCGCTGTCGTGCAGGCAAGCCTGCGCGGGTTGAAATATGTAATGGATGATCCGGACCTTGCGGCAAAGACCTATGTGGAAGCCGTGCCGGCTTTCGCCGGCAAGGAGGAGTTGGTCAGGCGCATCTTCCGTAATTACATCGAGCGGACGTACAAGGGCCAGAAAGTGCTTGGGAAGACGGATCCCGCGGTGCTGGCGGCGATGCAGAAGCTCTACATCTCGCTCGGGGTCGTCAATGCGGAGGCGCCGGTCGATACATTCTATACGAATGCCTTCGTGAAATAGGGCGATGCATCACACAATCGGCACGCCGATGACGATCGGATGCAGATAGACCATGGCAACGGCGGCGAGCGTGCCGACCACGACGGCAATCGCATCACCTTTGTTGAAGCTCGTCACGCGCGGTGCGCCCTGGTCACCACGCCGCTTCACGGCGATGCGGTCCCACACGGCCCAGGCGAGCACCGAACCGAACAGGATGATCGAGCCGAGATCCCCGTTGGCGAGCAGATGCGCTAGCGCCCAGAGTTTCACAGCAACCAGCATGGGATGACGCAGCAGGCCCTTGATCCTGCCGGCCGGCGCATAGGCGGCGGCAAGCGCAATGAAGGCGAGCCAGACGAGCGGCATCGCCACATGCCTGGTCCAGACCGGCGGATTCCAAACCGGAATATAGCCGCCGCTGCGATAGCTGCCGAAGCCCCAGATGATCAGGACGAGGCCGAGGCCCGCCACCAGCGAATAAAGGCCCTTGTAGGGGCCTTCGCCGAGGCGGGAGATGAGCCCGGCGCGGGTCTCGCGCAGGGTCGTCAGCGTGTGGATGCCGAGGAAGATAACGAGACCTGCGATCAGAATGGCCATGAGTGCATCTCGCTTCTGTTTGGGTCAGACGACGGCGAGCGCTTGATCGAGGTCGGCGATGATATCGGCTATATCCTCGATGCCGACCGACAGGCGCACCACGTCGGGGCCGGCGCCGGCCGCAGCCTTGTCGGCGTCACTCAACTGGCGATGGGTGGTCGAGGCGGGATGAATGACCAGCGATCTCGTGTCGCCGACATTGGCGAGGTGGGAAAACAGTTGCAGCCGGCTCACCAGCGCGATGCCCGCGTCATAGCCGCCCTTGAGGCCGAAGGTGAACACGGCGCCGGAGCCCCTGGGGCAATATTTCTGGCCGAGTTCGTAATAGCGGTCTCCTTTCAGTCCCGGATAGCTGACCCAGTTCACCGCCGGGTGAGCTGAAAGATACTCGGCGACTTTCTGTGTATTCTCGCAATGGCGCTGCATGCGCAGCGGCAGAGTCTCGATGCCGGTCAGCACCATGAAGGCGTTGAACGGCGACAGGGCGGGGCCCAGATCGCGCAGGCCGAGCACGCGGCAGGCGATGGCGAAGGCGAAATTACCGAACGTCTCACCG
>Ga0180219_1000657_pt1 | contig 25844 bp, 21 predicted proteins | sample eDN3rd30CBELigMG_FD_151338 | JGI IMG/M metagenome (GOLD analysis project Ga0180219, IMG submission 151338) | Enriched Miracle-Growth compost microbial communities from Emeryville, California, USA - eDNA 3rd pass 30_C BE-Lig MG (version 2)... ... | reverse complement strand
GTTCCGCAGCGATCTCCACGTCGAGGTGACGATCACGCGCGAGGCATGATCGTCGGTCGGTCCCTGACCGGTTGGTGAGCTTGTCGAACCACGGGGACCGTGGATCGCGGGGCGACCCTTCGACAAGCTCAGGGACCGGGCTCAGGGACCGGGCTCAGGGACCGGGCTCAGGGACCGGGCTCAGGGACCGGGCTCAGGGACTGGGCGTGGGGGAGGGCGGGGCGCAGAGCATGAGGGCGGTGCGGGAGGCCTCGGCCACCACCTCGCCGTGCTGATTGCGCATGGTGTGCGCGAAGTCCACGATGCCCTGACCTGGGCGGGAGCGTGACAGCCGCTTTCCGGTGATGACCGTCTCGGCGTAGAGCGTGTCGCCGACGCGTACCGGCGCGGGGAAGCGCACATCGGTGAACCCCAGATTCGCCACGATCGTGCCCTGCGTGAGCTGCGCCACCGACAGCCCGACCATTGTCGACAGCGTGAACAAGCTGTTGACCAGGCGCTCCCCGAACTCCGTCTGCGCGGACCAGGCGGCATCCAAGTGCAGGGACTGCGTGTTCATCGTCAGCGTCGTGAACAGGACGTTGTCGGCCTCGGTGACGGTGCGCCCCGGCGCGTGCGCGTAGACGACGCCCACCTCGTACTCCTCGAAGTACAAGCCGCGCTGCCCGATCCGCCGCCGCGCCGGTTGCTCTGTCATGCGTCCTCCTCGACCTCCACCGTCGCCACGACCCCGTCGCGCGTCACGCGATCGCCCACCGCGACTGCGAGCCGGACCGTGCCGGCAACGGTCGCCCTGAGCACATGCTCCATCTTCATAGCCTCCACCACCACCACCGCATCGCCCGGCTCCACCTGCGTGCCGTCGCTGACGGGCACCATCACGACCGTGCCGGGAAGCGGTGAGGTCAGCTGCGGCGAGGTCACGGCATCCTGATCGGTGAGGTGCGCCGCCCGCCGCTCGGCGACCCGCAGTGCGCCGCCGCCGGCGCTCAGCCACAGGACGGGGCCCTCCGGCCCGTCATCGATGCTGTACGGAAAGCTGCGCGCGCGGTCGTCGAGCGTGACGATCGCGCGATCGGCGCCCACTCGACAGGATGCCGGGAGCGTCGGGCCCTCGTCCACCTGTACGCGCATCGGCAGGGCCCAGACCCGCACGCGGGCCTGGTGTGCACCGGCCTCGAGATCGTAGACCGACGGCGCCGCCGGCGCACCCAGCCGCCAGCCGTCGTGGCGTGCCCACGGTCCGACCGCGTCGCCCACCCGTGTTTCCGGCCCCGTCTCCAGCGAGTGCAGCAGGAGGGCCGTCTCCGCGAACGCGCGCTCATCCGCCTCGTCGAGCACGAGGTCGTCGAACACCCGCCCGATGAGGCCCGTGTCCACATCGCCCGCCACCACCTCTGGTCGCCGCAGCAGCTGGCGCAGGAACGCGACGTTGGTCTCGAAGCCGAAGACTGCGGTGCCGGCCAGCGCCCGGACGAGTCGTCGTCGCGCCTCGTCGCGGTCGGGTGCCCACGCGATCACCTTCGCGAGCATCGGGTCGTAGTCCGTCGAGACGTCGAGCCCGTCCTCCAGCGCTGAATCGACTCGGATGCCCTCGCCCGTCGGGTGGATGACGCGCAGCACGCGGCCGCCGGTCGGCAGGAACCCGGCGCGCGGGTCCTCCGCGTAGACCCGGGCTTCGATGCTGTGGCCGTTCAGATGCACGTCCTCCTGCCGCAGCGGCAGCGCCTCCCCGGAGGCGATCCGCAACTGCAGCTCCACGAGGTCGAGCCCGGTGATCTGCTCGGTGACCGGGTGCTCCACCTGCAGCCGGGTGTTCATCTCCATGAAGAAGAACTCGTCGGGCCGGTCGCCGGACACGATGAACTCGACCGTGCCGGCGCCGACGTAGCCGACACTGCGGGCGGTCTCGCAGGCTGCGTGACCCAGCCGTGCGCGCGCGGCATGGTCGAGCAGGGGAGACGGCGCCTCCTCGATCACCTTCTGGTGCCGGCGCTGCAGCGAGCACTCGCGCTCGCCGAGGTGGATGACGCTGCCGTGCGCATCCGCCAGGATCTGCACCTCGATGTGTCGGGGCGAGGCGACGTAGCGCTCGAGGAAGAGCGTGTCGTCACCGAAGGATGCCGCGGCCTCACGCCGCGCGGCCGCGAGCGCCGCCGGCATCCCCGCCGCGTCACCGACGACGTGCATGCCCTTGCCGCCGCCGCCCGCGGACGGCTTGATGAGCACGGGAAAGCCGACCTGCGCAGCGCCCGCGGCGAGCTCATCGTCGGCCAGTCCCGGTCGTGCGAGCCCGGGGACCGTCGGAACACCGCGCGCCTCGACGGTCGCGCGCGCGGCGATCTTGTCGCCCATCGTCTCGATCGCCTCGGGGGACGGCCCGATGAACACGATGCCGGCGTCGGCGCAGGCGCGCGCGAAGGACGCATTCTCCGCGAGGAATCCGAAGCCGGGATGGATCGCCTGCGCGCCCGTGCGCCGGGCGGCGTCGAGGACGCGGTCGATGTCGAGGTAGCTCTGGACGGCGGGCGCCGGGCCGAGACGCACGGCCTCGTCGGCGAGCCGGGTGTGCGGCGCGCCGGCATCCGCATCGCTGTAGACGGCCACCGCGCGCAGGCCGAGCCGGTGCAGCGTGCGGATGATGCGGCAGGCGATCTCGCCGCGGTTGGCGATCAGGACGGTGTCGAACATCACGGTCACATCCGGAAGACGCCGTAGGAGGGGCCGTCGACGATCCCCGAGCCCCATCCGGTCCCTGAGTCCGTCCGCGGGCGGGCCACCACATCGAGCGCCAGGCCGAGGATGTCGCGGGTCTGCGCGGGCTCGATGACGCCGTCGTCCCAGAGCCGGGCGGTGGAGTAGTAGGGCGATCCCTGGTGCTCGTACTGCTCGCGGATCGGCGCTTCGAAGGCGGCCTGATCGGCGTCGGACCACTCCTGACCGGCGGCCTCGAGCTGCTCTCGCCGGACGGTCGACAGTACCGACGCGGCCTGCGGCCCGCCCATCACCGACACGCGCGCGCCCGGCCACAGCCACAGGAACCGCGGGGAGTACGCGCGCCCACACATCGAGTACGTGCCTGCGCCGAACGATCCGCCGACCACGACGGTGAGCTTGGGCACCCGCGCACACGCGACGGCGTTGACCATCTTCGCACCGTGCTTCGCGATGCCGCCCGCTTCATATTCCCGTCCGACCATGAACCCGGTGATGTTCTGCAGGAACAGCAGCGGGATGCCGCGCTGGTCGCACAGCTGGATGAAGTGCGCTCCCTTCAGCGCCGACTCGCTGAAGAGCACGCCGTTGTTGGCGAGGATGCCGACCGGGTGCCCGTGGACGCGCGCGAAGCCGGTGACGAGCGTCTCGCCGTACTCGCGCTTGAACTCGTCGAAGCGGCTGTCGTCGACCAGGCGCGCGATGATCTCGCGGGCGTCGTAGGGCGCCGTCAGCTCGACAGGCACGACGTCGTAGAGGGTGTCGGGATCGTGCCGCGGCGGGGCCGGGTCGGTGAGTTCGTAGGCGAGAGGGGCGGATGCCGGGAGGGTCCGCACGATGTCGCGCACCAGCTGCAGGGCGTGCGCGTCGTTCTCAGCGAGGTGGTCGGTCACTCCGGAGATGCGGGAGTGCGTGACGCCGCCACCGAGGTCTTCGGCGGTGACCACCTCGCCGGTCGCGGCCTTCACCAGGGGTGGTCCGCCGAGGAAGATCGTGCCTTGGTTGCGCACGATCACGGTCTGGTCGCTCATCGCCGGCACGTATGCGCCGCCGGCGGTCGATGACCCCATGACCGCGGCGATCTGCGCGATACCGTCACGGCTCATGCGTGCCTGGTTGTAGAAGATGCGGCCGAAGTGGTCACGGTCGGGGAAGACCTCGTCCTGCATCGGAAGGAACGCACCGCCGGAGTCGACGAGGTAGATGCACGGCAGCCGGTTCTCGGCGGCGACCTCTTGCGCCCGCAGGTGCTTCTTCACGGTCAGCGGGTAGTAGGTGCCACCCTTGACGGTCGCGTCATTGGCCACGACCATCACATGCCTGCCGTGCACCAGGCCGATGCCGGCGACGACACCGGCGCTCGGTGCCGCGCCGTCGTACATCCCCTCGGCTGCGAGCGGAGCGAGCTCGAGGAACGGGCTGCCCCGATCGATCAGGGCATCGATCCGATCGCGCACGAGCATCTTGCCACGCTCGGTGTGACGGCGCCTCGCGGCTTCCGACCCGCCGAGCGCGGCACGCGCGCGGCGCTCGCGCAGCTCATCCACGAGCGCGCGATAACCGGTGGTCGGGCCGGCGGCATCCTTCATCGGACATCCCTCATTCGGTTATCGTCGGATAACCCAATCAGGTTAGCGTCCGTTAACTGACATGTCGAGGGATGCCCCGGCGGCGCGGGGGATGCCTCGGCGGAGCGGGGGATGCCTCGGCGGGACGGGGGATGCCTCAGCGGGAGTGGGGGCGGGAGCGCGGCAGACGGATCGGGGTCGTCGAGGCGACGGCGTCGCTGAACTCCTCGGGCGGCGTGGGGATGACCGCAATCGACTGCGTCTCGTCGATCGTCACACCGAAGCGGCGGCCGGCATCGCGGTGCACGCGCCCCGAAGTCAACAGCCAGAGCAGCCCGATCGTGCACGCCAGCAGTCCCGCGACGCCGCCCAGCTGGATGGCCGCGCGCGGGCCCATCGCTTCGGCGACCCATCCGGCGATGGGGGCACCGATGGGTGTCGAACCCATGATGACCGCCATGTACAGGGCCATCACCCGGCCGCGCAGCGCGGGCTCGGTGGTGGTCTGCACGTAGCCGTTGGCCGTCGTCAGCATCGTCACGGTGAAGAACCCGACGAAGGTCAGCAGCACCGCATAGCTCGCGTAGGTCGGCATGAACGATGAGACGAGGGATGCCAGTCCGAACCCCCCGGCCGCGACCATGATCACTCGCATGCGCGCGCGATCCCGGCGCGCTGCCAGCAGTGCGCCGGCGAGCGAGCCGATGGCCAGGACCGAACTGAGCAGGCCGTAGCCGTCGGCATCCTTCCCGAACTCGAGGGCCATGGTGGAGGCGAAGATCGGGAAGTTCATGCCGAACGCACCGACCAGGAACACGATCACGAACGTGACCTTGAGGTCGGGACGGCCCCACACGTAGCGGAACCCGTCGGCCAGACGCTGCCGTCCGGTGGCACGCACTCGCGGGAGAAGCTCGTCGGTGTGCATCATCGCCAGTGCGATGAGCATGGCCAGGAACGTCGCGGCGTTGATCATGAACACCCATCCGGTGCCCACGACGACGATCAGCACGCCGCCGACGGCAGGGCCGATCAGGCGCGCCGTGTTGAACGAGGCGGCGTTGAGCGCGACGGCGTTCGACGCGTTCTCGCGTGACACGACATCGGTGACGAACGCCTGCCGGGCGGGGCTGTCGAAGGCGTTGGCGATGCCGAACAGCAGCGCGAAGAAGAGCATCAGCGGCAGCGTCATCACGCCGCTGAGCAGCAGATAGCCGACGACGATGGCGAGCGCCATCAGTGCACCCTGCGTGAGGAACAGCACCTTGCGCCGGTCGAACCGATCGGCGACCCATCCGGTGAGGCTCACGAGCACGAGCGGCGGGCCGAACTGCAGAGCCATCGTGACGCCCATGGCGGTCGCGTCGTTGTCGGTGAGCTGCGTCAGTACGACCCAGTCCTGCGCGGTGGACTGCATCCAGCCGCCGATGTTCGACACGAGCGCGCCGATGAACCAGATGCGGAAGTTGAACAGGCCCAGGGAGCGGAACATCTCCTTCATCGGTCGGCCACCTTTCGGATCAGTGCGGCGGCTTCGGCGACGGTGGCGAGCTCTGCGGGGGCGAGCTCGCTCAGCCCGGCCTGGAGCCAGGCGTTGCGCAGCCGCTCTGTCTCGTCGACGACCCTGGCGCCCTCGGGAGTGAGGCGAATCCACACCTTGCGGCGGTCGATGGCGTCGGGCTCACGGCGGAGCAGGTCGCGCTGCTCGAGGCAGTTGACCGTGCGGTTCATCGAGGGAGCGGTGACGTGCTCGCGCTCGGCGAGGTCGCCGAGGGTGTGCGGGCCGTGAACGCTCAGGCTCGTGAGCACGGCGAACTGGGCGCCGCTGATGTCGTCGAGGGCGTGCTGGCCGCGGAGGCGGCGCGCAAGGCGGAACGTGGCCATCCGCAGCTGGGCTGCGACGGCGGGAAGATCCGCGGTGTGCGTCGTCTGCGCGTCAGAGGAAGAAGCTGAGGCGGAGACGGAGGAGTTCATACGCCCGCCAGCTTACACGATTAGTTAGCCTAAGTAAACTATTGAGGGATGCCGGCGGCGAGCTCCTCCAAGAGTGCGGCGGCATCATCATGGCGGGCCAGCGGTGCCCCCTGTCCGGCCCAGAGCGACTGCAGGTCGCCGAGTCCGCGCCGGTTCGCCTCGGCGCGGAGCGCCCCGACGACCCAGCTCTGCGCGGGGAAGGGTGCGATTTCGCCGGCCTCGACCGTGGCGAACAGGCGGTTCGGCACGCCACGGGCCAGGCGCCCCGTCGCCGCCCGGGTCAGCGCCGTCTCGTCCGCCGCTACCCGCGCCAGCGCCGCGCGATGCGCGTCGCTGGCCGCCGACTGCCGGGTGCGCAGGAACGCCGTTCCGACCTGTACGCCCGACGCGCCCAGCGCGAACGCCGCAGCGACCGTGCGGCGGTCGGCGACGCCGCCCGCCGCGATCACCGGGACGTCGACGGCATCGGCGATCTGCGGGATGAGGGCGAAAGTGCCGACGAGCGATTGCTCGGCCGGCTTCGCGAAGCTCACCCGATGCCCGCCGGCCTCGAAGCCGCTGGCGACCACGGCATCGGCCCCGGCCTCGGTCACCGCGATCGCCTCGGCCACTGTCGTCGCGGCCCCGATCAGCCGGATGCCCCGCTCGTGGAACGCGGCGACGACCGCGGGTGCCGGCATCCCGTAGACGAAGCTCGCGACCGCCGGGCGCGCATCGAGCACGGCCTGCAGCTGCTCATCGACGTCGACGAGATACCGCTCCGGCTGGCCGGAGGGCGTCTCAATGCCGAGCTCCTCGTAGAGCGGTGCGACGGTGCGCTGCGCATCGCTGAGGTCCACGGTGCCCGGGGCGACCTCCTCGCCGGTGGGGATCCAGAGGTTCAGTGCGAACGGTCGGTCGGTCGCCGCGCGCAGCTCTGCGGCGGTGGCGGCGATGCGCTCGGGCGTGTAGCCGTAGAGCCCGTATGAACCGAGTCCGCCGGCCTCGCTCACCGTCGCGGTGAGGGCGATGGAGGACATGCCGCCGAAGGGGCCGAGCACGATGGGGACGTCGAGGTCGAAGAGGGTCATGGTTCCAGCATCCTCCTCGGCGAGAAGCGGCGCGCGGGAATGTGACGGACAACCGTGCGCGTGATTCGGCCATTGCCGTTCGACAGACGTTCAGGGGGTCCGGAGACCGGTCGTTGAGCGAAGCGCCGTAGGCGCGAAGACGAAACGCCTCGCCCGAGGGGGCTCAAACGACGGGTGACCTGCGTTTCGTCTCGCTGCGCTCGCTCAACGACCGAGGGGGAAGTCGGGGTCAGCGCGCGAGCAGTCGGGTGGTCAGTGCCGTCCACGTGTCGCGTTCGGCGGGTGTCAACGCGGCGAGCAGGTCGCGGTTCTCGTCGGCGAACCGTACGAGCGCCGTGTCGACGAGCGTGTGCCCGGCCGGCTCGAGGCGCACCCGCACCGACCGTCCGTCCGCATCGTCCGGAAGGCTGACGAGTCCGCGTGCTGAGCGTAGGGGTCTGTGCCCCGGTCGTTGAGCGAAGCGCCGCAGGCGCGAAGACGAAACGCGTCAGGCGCGGGGTGGCGCAGTGGACTGGCGGACTTCGAGTCGCGGCTGGAAGACGACGTCGTGCTCTGGCGTCTCACCGGCGATGAGCGAGCGCATCCGCGTCCACGCGAGCGTGCCGAGGACGTCATGCGGGACGGATGCCGTGGTCAGCGCGGGCGACATGTACTGCGCGAACGGGATGTCGTCGAAGCCGGTGACCGAGATGTCGTCCGGCACGCGCACCCCGCTGTCGAGCAGAGCATGCACCAGGCCGATGGCGACCAGATCGTTGAACGCGATCGCCGCGGTCGCCCCCGAGGCCGTCACCGCCGACGCGGCGGCGACCCCCTGAGCGCTCCCGGCGCCACCGGTGACACGCACGAACTCGACGTCGGGGGCGGTCTCCAGAAAGTCCGAGATCCCGCGCAGCCGGTTCTCGTTCGCGACGCCGTCGGGTCCCTCGACATAGGCGATGCGCCGGTGGCCGAGCTCGCGCAGATGCGTCGTCAGCGCGGTCACCCCGGCGCGCGAGTCGACGGACAGCGTGGGCGCGGTGACCCGCAGGCTCGACCTGTTCATGAGCACCACCGGGCCGAGGGTGCTCGTCGCCCGCGCGAGATCGTCTTCGCTCATCCGCGGTGCGCAGAGCACCAGTGCGTCGCAGCGACGGCGGACCTCGGCGGCCAGGAGCGGCTCGTCCTCGGGAGATTCGGCGGAGTCGGCGACGAGGACACGGTAGCCGTCCTGCGCGGCGGCCTTGCTCAGCCCCGTCAGCACCGCCTGGAAGGAGGGATTGGCGAGGTCGGGCACGAGGAACGCGATCGCCTTGGTCTGCCCCATCGCGAAGCTGCGGGCGAGGTGGTTGGGCGAGTAGGCGAGCTCCTTCGCGGCGGCGAGCACCCGCTCGGCGATATCCGGCTCGCCCTGGAAGTGCCCGTTCATCACCCGCGACACCGTCGCCGGCGATACTCCGGCGTGCTGGGCGACGTCCGCGATCGTCGTCGCGCGTGCTGGTCCGCTCACGCAGCCTCCTCCGGTTCGCGCCCCTCTGGGTGGGCGCGACTCAGTCTACGGGGATGAAATCGCTTTCTCGCAGAAAGACGGCGTAGCGAACCGCCGAGTCAGGTAGATCTGCCTAGTGCTGAGAAAGCGATTTCTTGTACAGTGGCGGGATGAGCGACCTCTCCTTCCTCTCGGTGCGCGGCGCCGACCTCGTCGACGAGTCCGGGGCGGTCGTGCGGCTCGCCGGTGTGGGCCTGGGCGGCTGGATGAACATGGAGAACTTCATCACCGGCTACCCGGGCAACGAGGAGGCGATCCGCCGTCTCCTGCGCGTGCGCATGGGGGATGAGGCGTACGACGCGTTCTTCGACGCCTTCTACACGGACTTCTTCTCGGATGCCGACGCCGCGCACCTGGCCTCGCTCGGGATCGACAGCGTGCGCATCCCGTTCAACTACCGGCACTTCGAGGACGACGATCGCCCGTTCGTCCTGAAGGAGGAGGGGCTCGCCCGGCTCGACCGGGTCGTGAGCCTGCTGGCATCCCACGGCATCCGCTCCATCCTCGATCTGCACGCGCTGCCGGGCCGGCAGAACCAGCACTGGCACAGCGACAACCCCACGCACGTCGCCGAGTTCTGGACACATCGGCACTTCCAAGACCGCGTCGTGCACCTCTGGGAGGCGCTGGCCGACCGGTATCGCGATCGCCCCGAGATCGCCGGCTTCAACCCGATCAACGAGCCGAGCGATCCGACCGGCACGGTGCTGCCGGCGTTCTACGAGCGCCTCGAGCGCGCGATCCGCGCCATCGACCCGCGGCACGTGCTCTTCCTCGACGGCAACCGGTACTCCACCGACTTCTCGTTCCTCGACGACCGGCCCGAGCCGATGGAGAACACCGTCTACACGGCGCACGACTACGCCCTGCCCGGGATCACGAGTGCCACCTCGTACCCCGGCGTGACGCGCGGCGAGTACTTCGACCGCTCCGTCGTCGAGCAGACCTTCCTGCGTCGCACCGAGTACATGCGCCGCACCGGCACGCCGATCTGGATCGGTGAGTTCGGCCCGGTGTACACGGCCGACCGCGCCCAGGACGAGTGGCGCCTGCAGCTGCTGCGCGATCAGCTCGAGATCTACCGCGACCACGGGGCGAGCTGGGCGCTGTGGACGTACAAGGACATCGGGCTGCAGGGACTGGTGACCGCGCGCGCCGATTCGCCGTACCTGCGGCTGGTCGGCGAGACGGTCGAGCGCAAGCGCCGCCTCGGCGTGGACTCGTGGGGCGGGTCGGATGCCGGCGTGCGCGAGATCCTCGACCCGATCGACGCCCTGTTCGACCGCGAGTTCCCCGACTACGCGCCGTACCCGTGGGGACGCCAGCCGCACCTCGCGGTGCTGGTGCGGCACATCCTGCTGGCCGAGCCGCTGGCCGAGCAGTTCGCCGACCTGTTCCGCGGGGTGACACCCGAGCAGGCCCGTGAGCTCGCGCACTCGTTCCGCTTCGCGGACTGCGACGAGCGCACGGGACTGTCGGCTGTGCTCCGCGCGCACCTGGGCCGGTAGCCGGCGCGATTCCGTCCGGCGCCCCTCAGCCGGCGCGCGGGGCCACGAACCCGGGCCCGGCCGGCGTCACGGCGGCAGCGCCGCGCACGGCGGCGCGGTCGTTGGGGCGGAGGGCCAGGGCGACGGTCGCGTCGTCGACGCGGAGCGTGCCGGACACCGCGTGCGCGGCCAGACCCACGACGGCGTCCACGTCGCCACCGGCATCCAGTTCGACCCGCCAGCCGTGGGGGAAGGACAGCCACCGGCGCCCGTCGCGGTGCACCTCGACGCGCTCGGCATCGCCGACGACCTCGTAGCGCACGCCCGCCACGGTGCGGCTCGCGGCGGTCGCGGTCACCGCCTGCCCGTGCTCGAGCCGGGTGGGGATCAGCCCGCTCAGCCAGACCGTGCCGTCCGGGCGCGGCAGGATACCGGCATCCCGCTCGATCATGTCGAGGTACAGCAGGATCGACGGCGAGTAGGCCTCGGTGTAGCCGGCGTCGGCGGTCCACGGGTCGTAGCACTGCGCGAACCGGTCGTGGCCGGCCATGGCCGCCAGCAGGGTGCGGTGCGCCACGGCCAGCTCGGCGACCCGTCCGTGGGCCTCGAAGGCGGCGGGCGCGCGCAGCATCGTGAGTGCGTTCACGGGGCCCGCCCACGAATTGCGGGTGTGGTCGCCGTCGAACCGTGGGTCGTCCAGGGCGATCGAGGTGAACCCGCCGGCGGAGAGGAACCGTCGGGTGCTCATCAGGTCGGCGGCGAGGGTGCGGCCGAACTGCGCATCGTCGCCGATCCCGCAGGCGAGCACGCGCAGCAGCACGTCGGAGTCGATCGTCACGTGCGAGCCGTCGGCGGCGCGGTCGTAGTAACGGTCGCCGATGCGGCACTCGCGCTCCAGCGCGGCGCGCGACGCCGCGGCCTTCTCGCGCCACGGCTCAGGATTCTCGCCGAGCTCCTCCGCGATGAGGGCGAGATGCTCGCGCTGGCAGGCGACGTTGGCGGTCAGGTCGGGGGCGACGAAGGGCAGACCGGGGATGCCGGGATCGAAGCGTGCCGCGTCGCCGTCCAGGCAGCGGGCGGGGATGCCCCAGAAACGCGGTGACAGGTCGTGCCCGGTATCGAAGGTGCAGAAAGCCTCCACCCCGCCGGTGCCACGGCTGTCGCGATGTGCGGCCAGCCAGGCGTCGTTGCGCGCCATGGCCTCGTACATGCGTGCCAGGTGGTCGAGGTCGCGCCCCGCGCTCAGATAGTGCTGCCACACCGATCGGGCCAGCGGCGTCACCGTCTGGATCTGGGTGAATGCCGGCCCGTCGGCGGTGATCTTGTACGGCAGCAGGCCGTCGGCGCGCTGCCCGGCGGCGAAGGCCAGATGCGTCGCGCGGGTCACTTCGGGAACGAACCGGTCGAGCACTTCGCAGCCGATCGTCGCGGTGCTCTCCAGCCAGGCCCCGGGGTAGGCCCCGCCCTCGCGCAGCATCGGTGCTCCGGCTGTCTCGACGATGCACGCGCGCAGCTCCGCGAGGGCACGGTGCCAGCGGTCCTCCAGCCCCGCGGCGGCACCCCCGACACCGGCATCGCCCACGGCGACGAAGCCCACGCCGTGCGCACGCAGCTGCGCGGCGACCGGGTCGGCCGGTGACAGCCCGGCGCGGTCGATCGGGTTCGTCGCGCGCAGCCGCGCCAGAGCCTCTTCGATGGCGTCCATGGTTCTCCCGTACTCAGTGTGCCGAACGCCCGTGCGGGCGACCCCGGAGGATCGCCCGCACGGGCGCGCGAAGGATGCCGGCTCAGTCGTTCGCCAGCGCCGCTCCCAGTTCGCTGATCCACTGGGCCGCCCCGTCGGCGGCCGAGGTGTTGCCGAACAGCACGTCCGACTCGATGCGCTGCGACAGTTCATTGAGGATCGAGCCGCCCGCCGGCTGCGGGGGACCGACCACGCCGACCTCGAGCACCTTTCCGAGGTACTCGGCCGCCTGCGCATCGGCGGGGGCCAGCAGCGGCTCGACGACGGCGAGGGTGTCGGGGTTGAACGGCAGACCGCGGTTGGCCAGGATGATCTTCGCCGGCTCGGGCTGGTTGAGCAGCCAGTCCACGAGCAGGGCCGCCTCCTGGGGGTGCTTCGACGCCGACGCGATGGCCCAGAACTGCGAGGGCAGCACCGAGACGCCGGAGACGCCGGTCGATGACGGCGGAGTCAGGATCAGCACCTCGTCCGAGCCGGAACCCGCCTGGTAGGACGCGATCTGGTTGCTGTACGCGAAGGTGATGCCGGCCTTCCCGGTGCCGAACAGGGTGAGGTCGGGCGTCACGTTCCAGTGCTCGACGATGACGGACGGGTCGGGCAGGCCGCCGTCGGCGACCAGCTGCTCTTCGTACTCGTACCAGTCCTGGATGACATCGGCGTCCACCGCGAGGTCGCCGTCCCAGTCGTAGATGCCGGTCTCGGTGTACTGCGCGACATACGTGCCGAGGATGTCCTGAATGCGCAGGTCGAGTCCGACGATGCCGTCGCCGGCCTTCTCGGAGATCTGGTTCGCGGCATCCGCGAACTCCTCCCACGTCCACGAGTCGTCTGGCAGGGCGACGCCGGCCTTCTCGAAGATCGCCGGGTTGATCAGCACGCCGATCGCGTTGCCGCCGGTGGGCAGGCCGTACAGGGTGCCGTCGACGGTTGCGTTGGTCAACGTGAAGTCGGCGTAGCCGTCGGTCGGCAGCTGCTCGCTCACGGTGGACAGGTCGAGCAGTGCCCCGGCGGCGCCGTACTCCTGCGGCTTCGCACCGCCGAGAGCGAAGACATCCGGGGCGGTGCCGGAGGCGAAGTCCGTTGCCAGCCGGTTGAACAGGTCGTCCGGGGCGCCGACCGGCTCCTCGACGACGGTGATGTTCGGGTACTCGTCCTCGAACAGATCGATCGCCTCGGCCATGATCGCCGACCGTTCGTCGTTGCCCCACCAGGCGATATGGAGCTCGACCGGCTCATCGCCGTCGGGCGTCGCCGCGGGATCGGACCCGCCGCCGCATCCGGTCAGGACCAGCGCCGACGCGAGGAGGGTCCCCGCCGCGACTGTCATGGATCGTGCTGAACGCCTCATTGCGCCTCATTTCGTCTCGAGTCCTCGCGATCCTCCTCGAGAAATCGCTTTCACCGGAACGTAGCAGGATGGCCTCAGGGTGTCAATTGTTGTTGCTGGCTCGTTATTCTGGCATCCTGTTCGACTGTGCCGGATTGCCGGAAGTACGCCGATTGACGAAACGCGATCGAGGCATTCATACTGTTGCCGCGTGCTGAAAGCGATTTCTCGCATCGGAGGATTCCGGCAACGCGACAACGAGACGAGGAGGTCTCCGTGAGCAGCATCGGCGAACTGCGCAAGCTCGCCCTCCGCCCCCGCGGGGTCAAGGCGGGACGCAATGCGCACCCGGACAACAAGGCGGGCTACCTGTTCCTCGCGCCCTGGCTGATCGGCCTGCTCGTGTTCACGGTCGGGCCGATGATCGCGTCGCTGCTGCTGGCGTTCACGGACTACAACCTGTTGCAGCCGCCGACCTGGTCGGGGCTGGACAACATCACCCGCATGTTCGGCGACGCGCGACTGTGGAACTCGCTACGCGTGACGCTCACCTACGTCGTCGTGTCGGTGCCGCTCCAGCTGGCGCTCGCCCTGGGCGTCGCGATGCTGCTCGATCGCGGCATGCGGGGGCTGGCCTTCTACCGCTCGGTCTTCTACCTTCCCAGCCTGCTCGGCGGGTCGGTGGCGATCGCCATCCTGTGGCGCCAGGTGTTCGGCAAAGAAGGCATCGTCAACGGCTTCCTGGCCTGGTTCGGCATCGAAGGTCCCGGGTGGATCTCGCACCCCGACTACGCGCTGGCGACCCTGATCATCCTGCACGTGTGGACGTTCGGCTCGCCGATGGTCATCTTCCTGGCCGGCCTGCGCCAGATCCCGGACATGTACTACGAGGCGGCGCAAGTGGACGGGGCTGGCCGGGTGCGCCAGTTCTTCGCGATCACGTTCCCGTTGCTCACGCCCATCATCTTCTTCAACCTCGTGCTGCAGATCATCTTCGCGTTCCAGTCCTTCACGCAGGCCTACATCGTCTCCGGGGGCACCGGCGGGCCCTCCGACTCGACGATGTTCTTCACGCTCTACCTGTACAAGCAAGCGTTCACGGAGCTGAACATGGGTTACGCCTCGGCGATGGCGTGGATGCTGCTGCTGATCATCGCCGGCTTTACGCTGTTCAACTTCTGGCTCTCGAAGTTCTGGGTGTTCTATGACGACTGATCAGCGCCCCACCGACCGAGGAGACACCATGACCACCGCCGAGGACACCATCGCCGTCGTGCTGCCCGGCCGTCAAGAGGACAGTCGGCGCCGGCTGCGCCGACAGGGCGCCGTCCGCTCGGTGCTCAAGCACATCGGGCTGATCGCGCTGTCGATCCTGATGATCTACCCGCTGATCTGGCTGGTGGTCTCCTCGCTCAAGCCCAACGAACAGATCTTCAGCGATCTGAGCATCTTCCCCAGTGAGATCACGTTCGACAACTACGCGTACGGGTGGACGAGCCAGCAGCTCCCGTTCGGACACTTCCTGATCAACTCGACAGTCCTCGTGCTCGGCGCCATCGTCGGCAACCTGGTGTCTTGCTCGCTCGCCGCCTACGCCTTCGCCCGGCTGCGGTTCTGGGGGCGCAACGCCTACTTCGCGATCATGCTCGGCACGATCATGCTGCCGTTCCACGTCGTGCTGGTGCCGCAGTTCATCATCTTCCGGCAGCTGGGCTGGCTGGAGACGTTCCTGCCGCTGGTCGTGCCGAAGTTCCTGGCGATGGACGCGTTCTTCATCTTCCTCATGGTGCAGTTCATCCGCGGTCTACCGAAGGAGATCTTCGAGGCGGCCCGCATCGACGGTGCCGGGCACGGCCGCATCTTCGCCCAGGTCACGCTGCCGCTGATGGTCCCCGCGCTGGCGACGACGGCGATCTTCACGTTCATCTGGACCTGGGGCGACTTCTTCGGCCCCCTCATCTACCTGCGCACCCGAGAGAACTTCCCCGTCTCGGTGGCCCTCAAGGGGTTCGTCGACGCGCAGTCCAGCTCCAACTACGGGGCGATGTTCGCGATGTCCGTCGTCTCCCTCATCCCGCTGTTCCTCGCGTTCCTGATCGGGCAGCGGTACCTGGTCAAGGGCATCGCGACGACCGGGATCAAGTAGGACGGAACAGGACATGACCACCGCACTGCGCTACGCCCTCGTGGGGACCGGCTCGCGCGCACAGCTCTACCTCGACGCGATCGCCGGCGCGCACGCCGACGTCGCCGAGCTTGTCGCGTGGACCGACACCAATCCCGGTCGGCTCGACTGGCACGAAGCGCGGCAGGCCGCGGTGCAGAACGCGGGTGGTGCGGGTGCCGCGCCGGCGGCCCCGGCGCGGTTCGCGCCGGACCGACTCGCCGAGGCGATCGCGCAGCACCGCATCGACCGCGTGATCGTCACCTCGCCGGATGCCACGCACGCGGACGTCATCGTGACGGCCCTCGATGCAGGGGCAGACGTCGTCGTGGAGAAGCCGCTCGCGACGACCGAGGAGCACGTGCGGCGCATCGCGGAGGCAGCGGCCCGGTCCGGGCGCAGTGTCATCGTGACGTTCAACTACCGGTACTCGCCGCGCAACAGCGCACTGAAGGTGGTCATCGCCTCCGGACGCATCGGCGAGGTCACCTCCGTGCACTTCGAGTGGGTGCTCGACACCGCGCACGGCGCCGACTACTTCCGCCGCTGGCACCGGGACAAGGGCGCCTCCGGAGGTCTGCTGGTGCACAAGTCGTCGCACCACTTCGACCTGGTCAACTGGTGGCTCGCCGACGCCCCCACGCGCGTGTTCGCCAGCGGCGGGCTGCGCTTCTACGGTGCCGAGAACGCCGCGCATCGAGGGGTCGCCGAGCGGCCGCCGCGGGGCTCGATCGACTCGCCGCTGCGCGACGCCTTCAGCCTCGACTTGCGCGACGATCCCGAACTCCGCGGGCTCTACTTCGAGCAGGAGGGCCACGACGGGTACCTGCGCGACCGCGATGTGTTCGACGCGGGCATCACCATCGAGGACAACCTGACGCTCGTCGTGGACTACGCCCGCGGCGCGAGCATGTCCTACGCGCTCAACGCGCACGCGCCGTGGGAGGGCTACACCGTCGCCGTTAACGGCACCCGTGGGCGCGCGGAACTGAGCGTCGTCGAGCGGGGCGCTGTGCGGGTCGGCACGTCGGGGCGGGTCGACGCGATCGTCGATCCGAGCGCGCATCGCACCGACCAGGGAGACGAGGTGCGCCCGGTCGGGGAGCGCCTGATCGTCCAGACGCACTTCGACGGTGCGGTCGAGGTTCCCATCCCGGAGGGGGAGGGAGGCCACGGGGGCGGCGATGCGCAGCTGCTGCGTGACGTGTTCACCGGGGCATCGGCGGATGCCGGAGGAGACAAGGCAGACCCGCTCGGCCGTGCGGCCTCCTGGCTCGACGGGGTGCGATCGGTCGCAGTCGGTCTGGCCGGCAACCGGTCGCTGGAGACCGGGCAGGCCGTGCGGACATCCGACCTCGCTCTCGGCGACGCTTCGCGCGCGCTCACGCGTTGACCCTCGGCCCGCCCGCTCACGCCGGAGGGCTACCGGGGTCCAAGGTCTTGAGCGTGTCCTCCTCAGCTGGGTTGTCCGCCTCGAGCTCGTCCGCTGTGGTCTCGTCGTCGCCGAGAGGGGCGTCGCCGCTGTCCGCGTCGCCGTTCGCCGCGTCTCCGGCGGGGTCGGTCGTTCTGGGATCGGTCATGCGCTCACGGTACGACCCGTACGAGCGGCACCGACAGGGGCTTGCGGGTCAGACGCGGGGAGCGTAGCGCTCGGGCGCGTGAGTGCGTGCCACGAGATCGCGCAGCGACTCCAACGAGCCGGAGAGGATGCCGGCGGCGCGCGCCTGCACGAGCACGTTGCCGAGCGCGGTGGCCTCCACCGGACCGGCGAGCACCGGCATCCCGGCACGGTCGGCGGTGCTCTGGCACAGCAGCCGGTTCAGCGACCCGCCGCCGACCAGGTTGATCTCGTCGATGCGCCGCTCCGTGAGCTCGCCGGCAGTGCCCACCGCGTTGGCGAATGCCTGGGCGATGGACTCGACGATCGTGCGCGCGAACGCCGCCCGTCCCTCCGGCACCGGCGATCCGTGCTCCCGCAGCAGCGCCGCGATGCGCGCGGGCATGTCGCCCGGCGCGCTCAGGGAGGGGTCGTTCGCGTCGAACAGCGGCACGTCGGCATTCACCCCGGCATCCACCTCGGACGCCTCCGCCAGCAGCGCGGGGAGGTCGATCGGCGCGCCGTCCTCCGCCTCCCACGCACGTACGGTCTCGCTCAGCAGCCACAGGCCCGTCACGTTGTGCAGGAAGCGGAAGCGCCCGTCCACACCGCGCTCGTGCGTGAAGTTCGCCTCCCGCGCGGCGTCGGTCAGCACCGGCTCGGTGATCTCCACCCCGACCAGCCCCCACGTGCCGCAGGAGATGTAGGCCGAGTCCGCGGATGCCAGGGGCACCGCCGCCACGGCCGACGCGGTGTCGTGCGAGCCGACCGCGACCACCGGGAGGTCCGCTCCGATGCGAGCGGCGATATCCGGGCGCAGTCGTCCGATCACGGTGCCCGGATCGACCAGCGGCGGCAGCGCCGCCGTCGGGATGCCCAGACGGTCGGCGAGCTCGACATCCCACTCACCCGTGCGCACGCCGACGAGCCCGGTCGTGGACGCGTTGGTGCGCTCGGCGACAGTCTCCCCGGTCAGCAGGTGCGCGATGAGATCGGGGACCAGCAGTGCGACGTCGGCTTCCGGCATCCGCCCGTCGACCCGGAACTGGTACAGGGTGTTGAACGGCAGGAACTGCAGCCCGTTGCGCGCGTACAGCTCCGCGAACGGCGCGTTCGCGTGCACCTCGTCGACGCCGCGAGCGCACCGCTCGTCGCGGTAGTGGAACGGCTCGGCGAGCAGCTCGCCGTCGCGGAGCAGTCCGTAGTCGACCGCCCACGAGTCGATGCCGATACTCTCGATCGCCGGCTCGCGGCGCACGGCCTCGGCCAGCCCGTCGAGCACGTGGGCGTAGAGCGCGTCGAAGTCCCAGTGCAACCCGTCGGCGCGACGGACCGGACCGTTCGGGAACCGCGAGACGAGCTCCAGCTCCAGCGTGTCGGCGCCCACGCGCCCGATCATGACGCGACCGCTCGTAGCGCCCAGGTCGACCGCGGCCACCGCGCGGGTGTCGGGGCGTTTCGTCTGCACCGCTGCGCGGCTTCGCTCAACGACCGGGGGCACCGCTGCGCGGCTTCGCTCAACGACCGGGGGCGTGTCGGGGGTCATCGGAGGAAGGCTGCGGCGACGCCGGAGTCGACCGGGATGTGCAGGCCCGTCGTGCGGGACAGCTCCGGGCCGGTCAGCACGTAGACGGCGTCCGCCACGTTCTCCGGGACGACCTCGCGCTTGAGGATCGTGCGGTTCGCGTAGAACTGGCCGAGGTCCTCCTCATCGACGCCGTAGGTGGCGGCGCGGTTCGCACCCCAGCCGCTGGCGAAGATGCCCGAGCCGCGCACGACGCCGTCGGGGTTGATGCCGTTCACGCGCACGCCGTGCTCGCCCAGCTCGACCGCCAGCAGTCGCACCTGGTGCGCCTGGTCGGCCTTGGTGGCCGAGTACGCGATGTTGTTCGGCCCGGCGAACACGCTGTTCTTCGAGGAGATGTAGATGACGTCGCCGCCCATGCCCTGCGCGACCAGCACCGCCGCGGCCGCCTTCGACACGAGGAACGAGCCCTTCGCCATGACGTCGTGCTGCAGGTCCCAGTCCTTCTCGGTCGTCTCCAGCAGCGGCTTCGACAGCGACAGCCCGGCGTTGTTGACGACGAGGTCGACGCCGCCGAAGGCGAGCACGGCCTGGTCGATCGCGGCCTGCACGGCCTCGGCGTCGGCGACGTTGGCCGCGACGCCGATCGCGACATCGGCGTTGCCGAGCTCCGCCGCAGCGGCCTGCGCCTTTTCCAGGTCGAGGTCGGCGACGACGACGCACGCGCCCTCGGCGGCCAGGCGGGTCGCGATCGCCTTGCCGATGCCGGATGCGGCGCCGGTGACGAACGCGATGCGGCCCTGGTGGCTCTTCGGCTTCGGCATCCGCTGCAGCTTCGCCTCCTCCAGCGCCCAGTACTCGATGCGGAACTTCTCCGCATCCGAGATCGGCGTGTACGTCGACAGCGACTCCGCACCGCGCATCACGTTGATCGCGTTGACGTAGAACTCGCCCGCCACCCGTGCGGTCTGCTTGTTCGCGCCGTAGCTGAACATGCCGACGCCTGGGACGAGGACGATGAGCGGGTCGGCGCCGCGGATGGCGGGGGACTCCGCCGTCGCGTGCGCGTCGTAGTACGCCTGGTAGTCAGCGCGGTACGCGACGTGGAGCTCCTTCAGACGCGCGATCTGCTCGTCCACCGACGCGAACGCCGGCAGGTCGAGGATCAGCGGCTTGACCTTCGTGCGCAGGAAGTGGTCGGGGCAGCTCGTGCCGAGTGCCGCCAGCGCGGGGGCCTTCTCGGCGGCCAGGAAGTCGAGCACCACGTCGGTGTCGGTGTAGTGACCCACCATCGGCTTGTCGGTCGACGCGAGTCCGCGGATGGTCGGGGCGAGCGCCGCGGCCCGCGCATGCCGCTCGGCCTCGGGCAGCGCCTCGAAGCCGGCGCGGACGGCGCCGAACGGCTCGGCCGAGCCGTGCTCGGCGATGTAGGCGGCGGCGGTGTCGATGATCCAGAGGCTGTTGGCCTCGGCATCCTCACTCGTCTCGCCCCACGCGGTGATGCCGTGTCCGCCCAGGATGCAGCCGATCGCGTCCGGGTTCTGTGCCTTGATCTCGGCGATGTCCAGCCCGAGCTGGAAACCGGGACGACGCCACGGCACCCAGGCCACCTTGCCGCCGAAGATCTCCGCGGTCAGGCGCTCGCCGTCGGCGGCGGTCGCGATCGCGATGCCGCTGTCGGGGTGCAGGTGGTCGACGTGCGCGGCGTCGACGAGGCCGTGCATGGCGGTGTCGATGCTGGGCGCGGCGCCGCCCTTGCCGTGCAGGCAGTAGTCGAACGCAGCGACCATCTCGTCCTCGCGGTCGACGCCGGGGTAGACGTCGACGAGGGCGCGCAGGCGGTCCAGGCGCAACACGGCGAGGCCCTCCGGCTTCAGGGTGCCGAGGTCACCCCCCGACCCCTTGACCCACAGCAGCTCGACGGGCTCGCCGGTGACCGGGTCGGTGTCGGTGCCCTTGGCGGAGGTGTTGCCTCCGGCGTAGTTCGTGTTCTTCGGGTCGGCGCCCAGGCGGTTGCTGCGCGCGATCAGCGCTGCGGCGGTGGGGTTGGTCATCAGCGGATTCCTTCGTTCAAAGCGTCGTGAGAAGTGTTGAGGGGATGCCGGTTCGAACCGGTGTCAGGCGCCCCAGCCGGCCTGGGTGCCGCCGACGCGCGCCTCGGCGATCTGCTGCTGGTGGCCGGAGGCGAGGTAGGCGGCGAGCGGGTCGGCGGGAAGGCCGCGCTCCTCGCGCCACGCCGCCAGCTGCGGGCGCACATCGGTGTAGAAGGCATCCATGAGGATGCCGTTGGCTGCCAGCACATCGTTCGCCTGCTGCGCGGCATCGAGTGCCTCGCGATCGATGAGCAGGGCGCGCGCGGTCATCTCCTGGACGTTGAGCACCGAGCGGATCTGGCCGGGGATCTTGTCCTCGATGTTGTGGCACTGGTCGAGCATGAACGCGACATCGGGGTTGTTCAGGCCGCCGCCGCGGATCACCTCGGCGACGATCCGGAACAGCTGGAACGGGTCGGCGGCGCCCACGATGAGGTCGTCGTCGGCGTAGAACCGGCTGTTGAAGTCGAACGAGCCGAGCTTGCCCAGACGCAGCAGCTGCATGACGATGAACTCGATGTTCGTTCCCGGCGCGTGGTGGCCGGTGTCCAGGCACACCATCGCGCGGTCGCCGAGAGCGGCCACCTGCGCGTAGGAGGTGCCCCAGTCGGGCACATCGGTGTGGTAGAACGACGGCTCGAAGAACTTGTACTCCAGCACGAGGCGCTGGTCGCCGGACAGGCGCGCGTAGATCTGCTGCAGCGAGTCGGCCAGGCGGTCCTGGCGGCCGCGCATGTCGTTCTGCCCGGGGTAGTTCGAGCCCTCGGCCAGCCAGATCTTCAGGTCGCGCGAGCCCGTCGCATCCATGATGTCGATGCACTCGAGGTGGTGGTCGATCGCCTTGCGACGGATGCGCTCGTCGTGGTGGGTCAGGGCGCCGAACTTGTAGTCCTCGTCCTGGAACGTGTTGGAGTTGATGGTGCCCAGGGTCACGCCCAGGTCCTCCGCGTGCGTGCGCAGCACGGCGTAGTCGTCGACCTTGTCCCACGGGATGTGCAGCGCGACCGACGGGGCCAGCGCGGTGAACGCGTTGACCTGAGCGGCGTCGGCGATCTTCTCGAACGGGTCGCGCGGCGTGCCCGGCGTGGCGAAGACGCGGAATCGGGTGCCGGAGTTTCCGAAGGCCCAGCTGGGCAGCTCGATGCCCTGCTGGGCGAGGGCGGACAGGTTCTCGGCGGTGAGGGTGCGGGTGCTCATGATGCGGTGCCTTCGTTCGCGGCGGTCAGTTGGTCGTGGAGGTTGAATACCTCGGTCAGCGGGGTGGCTGCCTGGTCGGGGCGGCCGTCGAGACCGACGAAGAAGCGGGCCATCTCGGCCTCCCAGCGGCTCGCGATCTCGGAGGAGGCCAGGTACGCCTGCGCGGCCGCATCGTCGTCGGTCTCGTAGTAGCCGATCAGCCGACCTCCGTCGGCGAGGAACAGCGAGTAGTTGCGGCGTCCCGCCGCGGCGATCTCGCGCAGCATCTCGGGCCAGACCGGCGAGTGCCGGGAGATGTACTCGTCGAGCAGCTCCGGTGCGACCTGCAGCTGGAAGCAGACGCGGGTGGTCATGTTCACTCCTTTGTGGACCCAGAGTTGAAACGTTGTTGATGAATCGTTTCAAGAGCGTACTCGGTCGGATACACTCGCGTCAACCGAAGGTGGAGGTGACGATGGCCGTCAGTGTCCGGGACGTCGCGGCGGCGGCATCCGTCTCCGTGGGAACCGTGTCCAACGTGCTCAACCATCCCGACCGGGTCGCCGCCGACACCGTCGCCCGCGTGCAGGCAGCGATCGCCGACCTCGGCTTCGTGCGCAACGACGCCGCACGGCAGCTGCGCGCCGGGCGCAGCCGCTCGCTGGGGCTGGTCGTCCTCGATGTCGCCAACCCGTTCTTCGCCGAAGTCGCGCGCGGTGCCGAAGACCGCGCGACCGCCGAGGGGATGACGGTGCTGCTGGGCAACTCTGCACAGGATGCCGCACGCGAGGGCGCCTATCTGGATCTGTTCCGCGAGCAGCGGGTCAACGGTGTGCTGCTGACGCCGGCGACGGCCGGCGAGGAGCGGGTGCGTGGGTTGGTGGATGCCGGCATCCCGGTCATCCTCGTCGACGCTGAGGCGGAGGGTGTTCCTTCGGTCGCCGTGGATGATGTCGACGGCGGCTACCTGGCCGTCAGTCATCTGCTCTCCCTCGGCCGACGCCGCGTCGCATTCGTCGGGGGACCGAGCGGGGTTCGTCAGGTCGCCGATCGTCTGGAGGGTGCACGGCGCGCGGTCGCCGAGCACCCGGACGCGACGCTCGAGGTGTTCGAGCAGCCGGCGCTGTCGGTGCTGGAGGGGCGCGCGGTGGGTGAGCAGCTCGCGCATCGGCCTGCCGCGGACCGTCCGGATGCCGTGTTCTGCGCCAACGACCTGCTCGCCGTCGGCATGCTGCAGGGGCTGTCGATCCTCGGCGACGTCACCGTGCCGGGAGACATCGCACTGATCGGCTACGACGACATCGACTTCGCCTCGGCGACAGTCGTGCCGCTGTCATCGATTCGGCAACCGGCGCGCGAGATCGGCGCCGCAGCTGTGGAGCTGCTGTTCGAGGGAATGCGCGAGCCGGATGCCTCCCCGCGCACCGTACGCTTCCAGCCGGAGCTGGTGGTGCGCGCGTCTACCGTGGGGTGAGGACTCAGGGTGCGTCGCAGCGCCGGTCTCAGCGGCCGGCGATGTCACGCATGATCGCGGCGGCGTCGGCGAGGGTGGCGCGCTGCGCGGGAGTGAGGTCGGCCATGGTCTGGCCGAGCCAGCCATCGCGGCGGCGCACTGTCTCGTCGACGACCGCGCTCCCGGCGTCGGTCAGGGAGATGTTGACCTTGCGGCGGTCCTGTACGTCCGGGGTGCGAGTCACGTAGCCCGCTTCCTCCAGCCCGTTCACGGTGCGGTTCATGGACGGCGCCGACACGCGCTCACGCTCGGCGAGCTCCCCGAGCGTGTGCGGGCCGTGCACGGTGAGGGCCGCGAGCACCGCGAACTGCCCATCGCTCATCCGGTCGATCGCTCGCTCGGAACGCAGCCGCCGGGCGAGCCGGAACGTCGCCATTCGGAAGTCCGAGGCGAGAGAGGAGATCGGGTCGTCGGGCGTGCTCATCGGTGCCGTCAGCTTAGTTCGTGGAGGAGGGTGCACCTATTGACACGATTCATAGAATCGACGTAGGCTCGAGAACGGCGACTGGGGAAAGCGCATTCCGTATTCAACCAGCCTGGGGCATGTTCAAAGGTGAACCGCATGAGACACCCCGTCCGCACATCCGTCGTCGCTGCCCTTGCGGCAGTCGCCCTCCTGGTGCCGGCGCAAGCCGCGACGGCCGGGAACGGCTCGGGCCATGGCCACGGCGCCGGCCATGGTCAGACCGTGACGAACCCTCAGATCGAGGACCTCGATCGCGGCCTGGTCGCCGTGGACACGGCATCCGGCGTCTTCCTCTCCTGGCGCCTGCTGAAGAGCGAGGCGACCGGCTCGAACGCCACCGGCCTGACCGGCACCGACTTCGTCGTCTATCGCAACGGCAAGAAGATCGCCACCGTCACCGACAGCACGAACTACCTGGATGCCGCGGGGACGGCATCCTCGACCTATCAGGTCGCCCCGCTCGACGGACGCAAGACCGGAAAGCGCAGCGACAAGGCCACGCCGCTCGCCGAGGGCTACCTCGACATCCCGCTCACCAAGCCGGCCGACGGCGTCACGCCGGCCGGCGAGGCGTACACGTACTCGGCCAACGACGTCTCGGTCGGGGACGTCGACGGTGACGGTGCGTACGAGTACGTGGTCAAGTGGGACCCGTCGAACTCCAAGGACGTGTCGCAGGTCGGCTACACCGGCGAAGTGTTCATCGACACCTATGAGCTCGACGGCACGCTGCTCAACCGCATCTCGTTGGGCAAGAACATCCGCGCCGGCGCGCACTACACGCAGTTCCTCGTCTACGACTTCGACGGCGACGGGCGCAGCGAGACGATCCTGAAGACCGCGCCGGGCACGAAGTCGGTGCAGTACGGCAAGAACGGCAAGGCGAAGAAGGCGTCGTACATCACGATGCCGAAGGCCGATGTGAAAGCGGGCTACGCGCACACCGATGACTACCGGATGAGCGCCGACGACTATTACGAGCACCTCGTCGAGATGTTCCTCGGCTGGTCGGAGCGCGAAGAGGTCGTCTCGGGGCAGTGGCCGGCGACGCTCGAGGAGGCGTTCGGTGTCGAACCCACGCACGACTACCCGCTGTCGCGCACGGACGCCGAGGAACTCGTCGATTACTTCATCGACGTGTACGCGCCCTCGCGCTCGGCGCGCAACGCGCTGCGCGCCTTCGAGGGATTCATCGTGGACGGTCCGGAGTACCTCACGGTGTTCGACTCGGCCACCGGCAAGGAGCTGCAGACGGTCCGCTACGAGCCCGGTCGCGACGACGACGGACTGCTGTGGGGCGACTACGCCATGGCGCGCATCGAGCCGGGCAACCGGGTCGACCGCTTCCTCTCCGGCGTCGCCTACCTCGACGGCGAGCACCCCTCCGCCGTCTTCGCCCGCGGCTACTACACGCGCTCGACCATCGCGACGTACGACTGGAACGGCAAGAAGCTCACCCAGCGCTGGTTCGTCGACAGCGGCCACGTGCCCATGACCAACCCGTTCAACGACGGCCCGCACGGCCGCGACGGCACCGATCCGGTCTACGGCACCATCACGACGCAGGGGTTCCACAGTCTCAGCGCGGCGGATGTCGACGGCGACGGCAAGCAGGAGATCGTGTACGGCTCGGCGACCATCGACGACGACGGCGGACTGCTGTACTCGTCGTTCGACGTCATGCCGGAGGCCAGTGCCGACCCCGGCACCCTGACCCGCCTCGGCCACGGCGACGCGATGCACGTCGCGGACATCGACCCCGACCGTCCCGGCCTGGAGATCTTCACGGTGCACGAGGGTGCGACCTGGGCGCCGTACGGCACGGCGCTGCGTGACGCCGCCACGGGCGAGGTGCTGTTCGGCGCCTATTCGGGCCGTGACACGGGCCGCGGCATGA
>Ga0180219_1000656_pt1 | contig 25888 bp, 27 predicted proteins | sample eDN3rd30CBELigMG_FD_151338 | JGI IMG/M metagenome (GOLD analysis project Ga0180219, IMG submission 151338) | Enriched Miracle-Growth compost microbial communities from Emeryville, California, USA - eDNA 3rd pass 30_C BE-Lig MG (version 2)... ... | reverse complement strand
AGAGCAGTGGGAAATCAAGTTACCGTATTTGCCCGGTAAGAACGCCGCCTCAGGGCGGGTGCGGGTTCGCAAAGTCATTGAAGCGACTGAGGCGGCTAAATATTACTTGACCACCAAAATCGATCTGAACGCCACCGGTGACAAAAGCGAAGTCACCACCGATGCGACCATGGATCAATTTGTGCAGTTTAAGTTCCTCTCGCCCGGTGGTATGATCAAGGACCGTTACGAATTTACCACTGATAGCGGCCTGGTCTGGGAAGTCGACTGCTTTATCAATCCGGCAGGCGGGTATTACGAATGGTGTAAGATCGATTTGGAAGTACCCAATCGCGAGACGCCCATTCCTGACTTTCCGATTGACTTTGCTGAAATCATCAGCGGCACGCACGGCGAGCGCTCCGATAGCGACAATGCCCGTATCCGTGAATTGTACGAGAAGTTCTTTATCGCCAAAAACAAGTACGTTACACCGGCCCAAGTTGCTGCGGCACCTGAGCCGGCCGCTCAGCCCGCTTAAAAGCCGCATAGCGCCTGTTTTTGAGTAATACCCTAAGTAGAGTGGTCTAACGGGTTTTATAGGCGCTGATGGCCGTTAAATCGGTGCGATCATATAGCCCGGGGAGATCCCCGGGCTATATGCCGTATAGATCAGGGGAGAAACTTCTGAAAGCCCGAGAGATCATGCTGCTCAAGCCAGTCGCGTTCAATCGGATCAAAACCATTTAAGTCCGGTTGCTGAATATTCAGCGATGGGAATTGAACGGCTAAATCGATGCGATTGATCCAGACCAAAGAGTCCGGTTTTGCAATCAGAGGAAAAGGACCTGCCACAGATGCGTAATACACATTCTGTACGTCCTCCTCGCTAAGCTGAACCCCGTAATGGAAATTGATCTGATCTAAGATGTCATAGGTATAGCACGGCATTCTCCGAATGATAATCGGATTGGCGCTTTTTGCCACTAGGGACGCGAGCGAGAGTCGTCCGTAGTAAATTACGCGCTCATTGCTGTAGCCATACTGCTTATTCCCAAAAACGGAGAGCTGCGTGTTGCGCAACACTCCGTCGTAAGGAACCATCTCAACGACCTTCGGGGCTCCGAACGAGACGTCTTCTTTACCAAACCGTACACCGTTGGTAAAATAGATGAGTTCTCGAACGATCTCCTCAGAGGGTTTATTCAGACTATACGGAGGCAGAAACACTGTATCCATACAAACCCTCTTGCCAGATGTTAGGTGTACTGGGTTGCGCCCCAAACCAGTGCTTGATTAGACGCGGTAAAAGTAAGCGAAACCGCTGCACCACTACCCGGCAAGACGTTATTTTGACCATAAGGCAGGACGAGCTGCACGCCGCTGCCTACCAAAGTCACAGGACCGGTGCCTGCATGGATAAAGAAGAAGTCATCCTTAGCAAAGACTCCGCCAGGAATGACGATCGAACCCGAACCATTGACCACAAGAATTTTGTTCTTGTGACTGGCGTTTAAGGTCGAACCTGCCGAAATACCAAGTACGCTTACGGCAAAGCGACCCGCCAGCCCATTAATTAAGGCATCAATTTGGCCCGAGGTGTACGTTCCAATTTGACCAGGTGTGACTTGGTGCGGGTTACCGTGATCTGCGATGTGATTATTCAGATTGGTGGTGACGGTCTGAATTTTCCCATCTAACTCATTAAACGTGGCGTCGATGTAACGATAAATTTCATCGTGACTGGCCACGTCTCCCATCAGAATGGCTTGACGGATGCGTTCAAGTTCAGCCACTACGTATTCAAAACCGTAGATATCGCCCGCATCGTGCAAGTGATGCGCCGGCGTAAACGCATCGGGCTTACCAATGATGTTGCCCCAAGTAACTGGACGATCGTCCAGATCAAGTTGCTCGATCATCTGTAAGAGCGCTTGCTGAGACGTGCTGTACGGACCACCTACGCACTGATAGGTGACTTCCACAGGGGAGGCCACCGCCGCGTTAGTGACTACGATGACCGAACACACTTCTTTGTTGTACTTCAGTGTGGGGACTTCGTAGAGTTCAGCGCAGTAGTAGTCGACGTCCTTATCCAAGACGCGACCGGTGACCTTTTCTTTCAGAATAACGGATTCGGTGTAAAAGCCTCCGTAACTGGTTGCGAACGCACGAATTGGCCGTGCGCCCAAGTCATGTTCTTCGCCCGCAACCAGATTATCAGGACTCACACCCGTAGGATCCAACGGATACCGGGTGACAATGGGTGCCATATTTCTTTGCTCCAGCTAGAGAGTGTTCTGTTTCGATCAAGAAGAAGCTAACGAATTGATGATGACATCAATCGTGGCTTGCAGATCGGCAATGGTTGCCAAGGCTGTGGCAGGTGTCGCAGAATACACGATTCCTGTCGGTTCAGCCTCCACGACTTGATCATCCACATCCGAAGTGATGGCACCAGGATCAATACCAATCGATGTGACGACCATGTCATCGCGATCCGAATCCGTTTCGATCCAGATATTCACTGTACCGCCGGTAGTTAAGTCCCCGTCCTCAACCGTATAACCTAACCGAGCATTGGTGGCGATTCCGTTCATGCTGATGGTCGAAATCTGAATTTGATTCGGCGCCGCCGCGCGCGTATTTACTCGCACCAACAGCATGGGCGAGCCCGTTGCATTCGCCCCACTATCGGTACCGGTCACCATATACTGATAATCGGCCGTATTGTTATTCGGCACATAGGTAAAACTGCACAGCCGCGACCACAATTTAGGCGTTGCCGAAGACGGCGTATACCGATCAAAGACAACTTGCGGCGCAAAGACACCGCTGCCGCCTTGAGAGATCACCCAAGCAGCAAATTCCGAAGGAGTTCGTCCATCAAAAAGCGTGCTATCGGCGGCTTTACCCGTCAGAATATCGGTCTTTACTTGATCGTACGTCTTATCGGCAAACTTTACCGAATTGGCAGCAGTACCCAAAAGCACGTCCGCTGTAAACTCCGCTGGTGTTTTACCACCAAAGTGCTGTGAGTCAGCGGCTGCTTGGGCCGTACCTAATTTACTGGCCAGTAACTGATCAATGGTAGTCGAATCGTACGTACCGACCTGTTCGGCCGTTACATGGTGCGGATTCGATTCATCATTGATGTGATCGTTAAGCGGATTAAGTACAAACTGATCCACCAACTGCTTGGTGCGCAGCGGCGTCATATACGACGCATTATCGGCACCAGCGATAGCCTGCGGCTGAGAGGCAGGCGGATAGTTTGCCACCGAACCCAAGTTCACCTGCGCGGCAGTAACCTTGTGCGGGTTGCTGAAATTCTGTAAGTGCGCCTGTAAATCCCCGCCACCACCACCGGGATCCAAAATCGCGTTACGAATTCCATCCAGAGCTTCGACTACTTCACTCATCCCGACCATATCCACCAGATCCCAGGGATGGTCAATGACAGGGAAGTTAATCGGCATCTCAGAGACTGAGTCCCACGATGTCGTGCGCGGATTGCGCAGCTTATCGTTCAGAATCTGGTCCATCAGTGCTTCGTCGATATTCCAGATCCCGCCCAGCGTCTGATAGCTTAACGTGACTACGCCAGCCAGTGACGTATTCAAAAACGTGATCGAACCATAAATGGGTTTCGCGCACGCCCGCGAGGCCGAGATAAACCAATGCGTCGGATACCAGTCGACGTTCTCGACCAGTGGAATGACGTTATTGTTTTGATCTCGGAAAGTAATCACCAGGCTGTCGTAGAAGTACGGCGCCAATTTCGGGATGATGAACTTGTAGTCGCGAAAATTCTGAGCAGTCAGAATTTGCTGTTCACCCGTGATTTTGTTACTTGCCAGTGTGCCCGTCGGATCAAACGGGTACTGGAAGTCGCTAATATTGACAGGCATTAAATGCTCCAACGATAGCTAATGAAAAGCTAATGTTATGTTTTAGAGAATACGGCCCAAATCCTGCCGTATTGCCTATGAATTCTCAAGAGATTTGACGTCTCGATAAGACTATATAATTCCTTATTTCCAAACGCTTTAAGGCCCACCATGTATACCTTAGTCAGTGCCTTTGCAAAGCCGAGTCAGGATAAAAACCGCTGGCTGACGGTAGACATCGGCAACACTCCGATGTCTGAACTCTTTCTCCAGTATGAGAAAGTCTATGCCACGCTTACCCATCCCGTTCTTACCGATCCGGTCACGCTGGATTTAGAGCATCTGCGCGGAAAATGGGCAGCCAGTACAGCCACCTTCAACGAGATGCTCGTGGCTATCGGGGACGATAGTTTACCCACCCAAGCGGCAATCACCGGTATCGTTACAAAACATATCCGATACATGGATGCAGTCGCGGCCGGGTATAAGATCAAGGCAGTCAGTCCCACGGCATCTTCAGATACCGAATTACCCATTGGCGATCGACCTTGGTTTCATTTGTCTCGTAAAGATCCATACGGTGTGGATACCGATTACGAGCTTTTTCAAAAGCACGCACTGGTGACAGTCAATGGTTTTTATCACCTGACGGATTTTGATAGTACTGGGGTTTTGGTAGTAGATGGTTCAAAAACCGCGCGCGCGCCTAAGAGTCAAGCGCGCGGTACCACAGTAGGGATTACAAGTTTCATGGCGCTTGGAGAGATTAAGCTCTATCCCATCACGCAAAACGTGGTAGGTAAGCTTAATGACGAAACCCTTTTATCAGACACCGCACTTTTGTCTTTGCCGGCAGAGGTGGGTGATAAGACACTCTTTGTCGTCATTGGCGGGTATTTAAATCCCATCGATAATCGGATCTTTCGACGCACCGCAGACAATCAAATTGCGATTGACTTTGCGAACTACCCGTTATTGAACCGTTATTTTGAATCCCAGCAATACTTGGATTTTAGTGAGTTGGGTTTAACGGAAGCGGAATTTAATCCGGTTTCAGTAAACGTTGGCGAACTGTTCTCAGATGAGGTCATGGTCAAATACTTGACCATGAGTCAGTCGTTTGTGGTCGCTCTGGATAACGCAGATGTTTATACCGAGCACGCTTACGTGCAACGTGAACGCTTTCCTGGGCACTTTGTCTCCTTTGTCAAACCCCAGTGGCCATTGATGACCGGCCACGGCATGGTGGCAGATTACTGGTACGAAGAAGATCATGGCCAATACGTGCTTACCTGCATGGACAATTATTGGCACATGCGTGGGTATAACACAGCAAACGCTCAGAACCTGGTAAACGTAAGCGATCAACGTGTTCCGGCCGATCCCGTGCGGTACAGTCGGGGGTTTTTCTTGAAAGTGCAGTCCGATCAACTGCAAGGCTTAGCATAAGCGGCATAAAGCCCGATACTGTCAGACTAGACTTGTGATCCAGTCTGACAGTATCGGGTAATATGCTGTACTGATAGGTGTCCTCACTGCGCGGCAGCCACGGTTCCTGATCGGATCGCGATCAGTAGTGCGCGGATATCTTTGCGGGGATTGCCTTGGCTGTAATTAAGGCAAGAAGGTAACGCCTGTTCGATCTCCTGAGCGACGACATCAAGATCCTCATTACTTTCAAGTCGGGCTTTCAGGCGAGCACGGTTAATCACTTCGTCAGAGTTTTTGCCATGCCAAATCACCTGTGAGAGCTCCATGGGAGCTCGCAATGCCTGATCCGAATTACTGAGTACCATGACTGCGTTGAGCTTGCGTAGGGTGTGATCGTCGACTTTCTCGGCATCGGTAATCCTGGCCCATAATGAGGCCAAGGTCACTAAACGCTTCGTTCGGTCAGGCATGTAACGATCAACAAGCCTTAGCAAAGCTCCTTTGAGCTTACCTAAGAGGGTTTTCATGGGTGTAAAGGACAGGATGGTTAATGGGCTTACCCGTTCGGTTTCTCGGTGATAACGCGCAGGTTACTGTAAACGCCTGCGGTGATGCTTTCTCCGATATCCGTCTGGATAATCGTTGCGTACCTAAAGGCGACGTCAGACTCCTTCCAGGAAACTAACGTGATCTTCGGGTTAACGGACTCTAGTCGCTTCAGTGCATTGCGATTCGGTAAATCAATACCCAGCGTCAGAATAACATCGATCGATTTGGTCGTACCGTCTTCTGCTTCGTAGTTGATATCCGTCTGTAATGCCGCAAAGCCAACGTTATAAGACGACTTCAGTACTGTTTCTTTGACGATTTCCTTCTTTTTCGTCTTTTCAGTCGTCTCATAAAGAATAGGCGTCAAATCAGTGGTAATGATCTTCGGGTCTTGCGCTAAGTATCGTTCGTAGATCGATTCCAAGAAGCTGATTTCACCTGAGATCTCAAGGGCGGTCTTAGCGGGCTTGAATTCCTTAGTGAGCGGCTCTTCATCCAGACACTGAATGTCAAGCTTATAGGCACGGGCGCGATCGAGCGCCATCGTTCCGTAATCGATCAATTCTCGATACGTGCGTGCGCTATAAAGCTTATCCAAACGCGCCATGATGATCGAATCGATCGTACCTTGATCGGCCAGCTCAATTTGGAACTCTCGAACCAATTCGATAACCGGATCCGGTTGCTTAAGCATCACAATCGAGAACGTCCCATCACTTACCTTACTGCCAAGCGGAGTGGTGTCGCTATCCTTACCTTGTTCACCCAAGTAGTACTTACCCGGTTCTATCGATCCCGCCAAGGTATTGAAGTACAGACACGAGTTGGCAATCAGGGGGTTCTTCTCTACTTCTGATTTCCAATACCCGTCGGCCGCAACAATCGAGACTTCGTTGCGAATAATATTCAGCGATGAATGCTTGCGACCAATATCGGCCAATTGATCCGCTTTCTCGTTACCCGGATCTTCATTGTGTCCCCGGATCCAACGATACTCGACTTTCACGCCTCGGTTGACCAACTCGCGATGTAAGGTCACAAGTTCTTTCCACCGCTCGACATTGGCCAGCAGGGTGCCGTCAGGTTTAGTCCAATTACGCGCCTCCCACTTGTCAATGCGTTCATTCATCCCGACACACACGTACTGGCTGTCAGTATAGATGATGAGGGTATCGAGCACCCATTGCGTGGCGATTCGTAAGGCCTGGATAACGCCTGCCATTTCACCGATGTTATTGGTGGCCGGCTGCTGGATCGATCCATACGCATCGATATAGGACTGAATAACGATGTCGTTAACCGGCTCGCTTTCGGACTTTCGCTTATACCCTTCTCGGCTCAGATGGTGTGTGGTGTGACCCGTTCCCTTTTTCGGGGTGTCGTGCGTAAACAAGTACCCATGTATCCCGTATCCCGTAGGACCAGGGTTTGGATTAGCCGATCCGTCAGAATACAAAATCAAACCTTGGGACATTGGTGCAAATCCTTATTCAAAACGTAGTAGCTTAACTTAACACATAATCAAGGTTTTCAGTATTTATTGCCTGGATTCGGATTCGCACTTATCAAGATACTCTTTATGGGCCTTTTTGATATCGGCTTCCATATTGGTGCTATGCTTACTTAAAGCCTGAATATAGTCGCGCAAGATTCGGTCTAGCGCGGCCTCATCGCGGGCTTCTTTGGCTTTCAGATATTCTTCCGACGGTATGACTGGAGCGGGCGGTAACGCCGGCAAGTTAAAGACCTTACAATATCCCTTAGGGATGCGGTCAACATACTGGATCTTGGTCACGGTCCGGGTCTCGACCTTGGGTGGTGTTGGTGCGACAGGCAAAGGCGTCGCCACAAGAGGTTCCTGAGGACGGATAGCCTGAATCTCGCCAGAGCGCGTGACGTACTCTTTATTTTCAATGCGAATGTTCTGCTCTACGGTGTTAAAGCTGTTACATCCGCCGATACCGATCATTAAAAACAGTATCGAGATAAATCGCTTTTTCATTGTTAACTCAAATGAGTGGGGGAGATCTTCACTTTTTGAAGATCTCCCCAAAGTAATCGTAACGGTCCCGAGGAGTCTCGGGTGTCTTGGTAACGGGTAGCGCTAATGCCGCGCAATCGATCTTATTGCAATCGATCAACCCCGATAACATCTCGATCTTCTTAACCAGACTTGCGTTGGCCTCTGATAACGCCGCGTTATCAGTTTCTAACTTGGCAACCTTACCTTGTAACCCTTTATTCTCCTGTGCGATGTACTCGACTTTTTTGTACTCTCGGTTTAATGACACGAACTCCGTTGAGAGCTGAAAAAGGCGAGGTACGGTAAAGATGTTTAATGCAAAAGACAGCACAATCATCACAAGCAAAAAGAGCCGTCGTTTGTGGCTCATAACTGCTTCTTTGATAGGCGTCTTTCCCAGCATCATTTCCTTAATAAAAGGAAAGATGTACAGTAATAGACGTCCAAAAACCATAGAGAACCTTTGATACTCATTTTATGATTTTATCGATTCCTCTTCCTATGTAGGCCGAAAGAGGTCAAAAACACAAAGACTTACCGGTGGTGACATTCTACCACAGTTTGACGAAATGTCGCTACATTTCTGGAGAAATGCATGTATCTGTTAAACGGCTTTGCACCGCATGCCGTCATGGCAGTCAACGTTCCGGGTGCGAATAACCCCATTGGGGAAATCTCTACCCAGTCTTTGACTTATACCAAAGAGAAGGGGATCTATAAGAGCACGGATTATCCGGGCCCGGTCCTGATCGCTTTTCGCAGTGTCGAAGACGACACCGAGGTAGAAGCCAGTCTGGCGGTGACGACTCAGGTTCTGAAGATTGCTAAACGCGTCTACGATCGGACTTTGAATAACCCGAACGTCGAGCAAGCAACGGATGTGATTCTGGACGATCTGCGTACGCAATACAGCGCCGAGGCCAGTAACTTTGCAGGCGGCGCCATTGTCAGCGATGGTCGCTACTGGATGCCGTCGTGGATCTCGTGGTCAAAGAACGACCTGCCAGGCAGTGTTATTAAGATCTGGTTTGCGGACGCGGCGTTTCGTACCCAGTATCCGTTTTTCGATATCACGGTTGTTCCGCCTATCGATAATTTGGATGATTTCTTCTTACCCGGGGCACAAGTCGAAACGCTACTGAAAGCGCGTACGCTACCGGTGACCATGGAAAAGGCCCAAGAGGCGGCGAATAATCAACCGTACTCGGTCATTCGTGCTGAAACGTACGATTATCACGATCCGAATTCGGTCACACGTATCGTGCCCTCGAACTGGGCGGTACTGATTTACGGCGAAGCAGGTAACAATATCGATTCGGTTAAAGACGCCATTGTCGATTACATCCTTTCCAATAGCACGCATCCGCGTGAGGATTGGATTAAGATTTTACCGGATTTGTTTCGTCGTTCAGAATTCATCCTCGTTCCCCTCTGGGATCAATATGCCATTCCGAATCGCGTCAATACCGCAGGAATCTTCTCCCCGGTGGCCCGACTCCAACGAGTCACGGCATTACTGAAGACGGTTATTCCGGGCTACACGAGTGCTCATATAGATTCGTACGCGTGCGTGACGGGCCATCCTTACAAAAGTCTGGCCATTGGTGTGGTGGGGGGTCCTGAAAATCGAGACGACCACTTCTTGATTACCGATGAATTTCCGGACTTTATCGCTGTCTCCAGCACGAGTCAAGACTTTCAACGCATGAGTGAGAAAACCAAAGGGTGGGCTGAGATGTTTGCCCAAATGCTTTTGGTAGCTGATACTGCAACAGACGGTACGACGCTACCTATTGGGATGACCAAACTCACGCGAGACGGTATTACGTATATCGTCAAGAGCTACGAAAACTTCCAATACCTGGTCGCCACTCGTCAGAGTATCGACGTTTAATGAGGTGATTGATGGCTGATAACCTGATTCCGTTTATCGGCTCGGTTGGTAAGTTTGAACTCATTGCGCCGTTTAACAACGACTTGCATCCGAATTCGTTGTATACGTGTATTGCCACGCGGCGCTTTGCAGATTACACGCAAACTGGGACGGACCCGAAAGTCCTTTACGAAAATAAGGGCATTAGCGATGCATGGACCACAGACTTTAATCGGGGTGACGTTTGTATCGTCACCTTACAGTCTTCGGGCGGACACATCGTTAACGTCCCCAGTACCTATATTGCGGCTTACCCGAGTGCGGGCGGCGTACCCTATACGTCATTAGTGTTGGGTATTAGTCTGGGGGCGTTGCCCGATGGTCTTGACTTAAGCAATCTCTATACGTCAATGCAAAATCTTGTTCGAGACGTCATTGGCGTGACCTCTGAGGTCAAATCCGTCGCAGTGTCCGAGACGACCTATGTTTCCCAGGTCGATCACAATGCGCTTACCATTGCACGCCAAGACGCTATTGCTTCTTCTGACACAGATCGCGCCCGTGCATTACGAGCCGAAGACGCTTTAGCCAGTGCCCAGAACAAGATCGCAATACTCGAACAATATATCCGTGATCATCTTCCGCAACCTTAATTGAGAAACCGAACATGTCCACTTCCTTAAAGGTCCAGCGCGATATCATCGCACTGGAAGCCTTCAGTATCAAGGAAACGGTCTCGATCCTTAAGCGTGTCTTCCCTGATATGGTGGCCACGATTAAGGAGAAGATCGGTGCCTTTAGTAGTAACAGCCCTGCCATTGCGTTAACGCGCGATGAAAAAGCGTTCCTGCAATTAATCGAAAAGCAAGCGTTTCTTCAAATCGCGTCGCTGACCGTACCCACTGTACCGGGTCTATCGACCACGTACCAGGTTTATGGTGATAAACTCCTAGCAGTCGCTCGGCACGCCGCGCAGATTCTGACTGTTATTCTCAATCCGTTCTCGAGCTATCTGGCGCTACTCATCAATGATGCCAGCCAGAAATTCGATACGTCTGATTTTGCCACGCAGTTGCGCACTTATGGCGAAACTCGTGAAAAGTTACTGACAGAATTGACGGCCCAAATTAAGGGCACAGCCGTGCGCGCGCCACTGGATCAAGTGGTGCATCGCAATGCGGATTGGAAACCTGCGCTGATTCAGGCGCACGATATCACCGCTGCGATCAACTCCGTGGATCGACAAGGGATCAATCGTAAAGCGGCAGAGATCACGGCGCTTCTCGATACGCTACTGCGTAAGCTTCGCGATAAGGAACTCGAGGGTGTGTCGCCTCAAGTTACCGAAAGTCTTGCTGAAGGTGTGTACCAGACGGCCAATGAGCTGGAATACTTTAGTGCCGTGTACTTCATGGTACAAGAGTACATCACGTCGCTTGACCAAGCCATGGACGAACTGACTACCAAATTGCGCTAACGACATATAGACCCAGGATAATCCTGGGTCTATATGCTTATTGCGAGACTTCTTACATGTGTGCAGGTTATAATGCTCGAACTATTGTTGGCAGGCTCTACTTTAGCGGAGGGGCCTGACATTGATCCGTTAGACGGTCAAGGTCAAGAGTACGTGATCTATGCGGTACCGCGCGCCGGTACGGGTATCGACTACCTTCGTCTGGATAACGTAGGCGTAGGTACTCTGGCAGTTAGCAATGTCACTTCTTCAATGGGAGGTTCGCCTTCCTACTCCATCAATGGCGGTATTGATTACGATCGTCACACCCGGCGCCTTTTTGTTTACCGTAACGATGTATCGTTAGACAATACGGGAGAAGTCTATCAGTACAATGCTACCATAACTTCTGCAACACGTGTTTTGACAGGTTACCCATCCTATCGAGTTGTCAGAGGGTTTGCGATTTCTAAGGATGGTAAATTCGCAGTCACCCAATCGCGTGCGGATGCAGGCCTTCGACGCATCGCGTATATCCTTAGTATTCCCGCGACCAACACGGGTCCCAGCACCCCATACGCAAGCACGGCGACAGGACAAGCAGCCGGTCCGGCTGCGGTCAATAGCGACGGAAGCCTATTCTTTACCGCCGGTACAACGGGCGCGTATATTATCTCGCGGCAAAACACGCTCTACAACACAACGAAGATTAGCACAGTAACGGGCTTTATAAGTTCGGCATTTTCACCGCGTCCTGCCTCAGGATACCAGTCATATCTCGCACTGACTAATGGAACATTTTCGCTTTACGGCGTTAATGCTAACGGTAGCGTTCAAACCTTAACACCGTTTGATCAAGCCAGTTGTAATTCGGTAGCCTGGTCAAACCTTCAACCAGACGGAAGTGCTTACCTGTTATTAGGGTTAACCGTTGCGCCTTATTTGCTTATTTACCGTTTCGATCTGCTTACCCAGACCCTCACTCCGGTCACAGTACCTACAGTCCCTGCTGCTTTAGTGAACAAGGGAATCAAAGCACTGAACGGAAAATATCCTAATGCTGTCTTACTTCAGCATGCCACGAGTCTTTCGATCATTCGCGATGCCTATAGTGGTGCCGGTACTATTCAGACAGTTTCTACTGGATTATCCATTACCACAGGTGGTCTCATCATCGAGTAACCGTTATATTAGCCTGGGAGAACCCCAGGCTAATATGCTGGACTGAATTAGACGTTGGGACCAACAAAGTCTTGTACCGATTCCACAATGGTACCTTTGATACGTCCTTGGGCTGTCAAATCCTTTTCGGCTTCCATAGACCCTTCTAAGAAGAAATCTCCTCGCAGTCGACCCGCACCAGTCGAACCCCCACGACCGGCTTCGGTAAAGAGGTTACCCTTCTCAACGATTTGAGGCGCGTCGTGCGTGATAGTATCTGCCATTTCGGTATGCGTTTTGGTTTCCGTATTAATCGTAGCGCCTGCCTTCAGGCTAATGGCCTGACCGGCTTCTAGATTAATAGATTCTGGAGCGAACGCATTTAAGCTCTTCTGATTAAGCTCTAGCCAAGTTCCGTCGATGTTCTCGGCTCGAATATTGGTGTTCTTAGAATCCAACATCCAGTAGTTACCCACATCATCGGTGATTAAAACGCGACCTTCCTTGGCGTTAATTTGAACATCGTACGCATACGGTTCACCATTGGCTTTAGAGGTATGTAAGGAAACTGTCTGGTTATGCGTCGAAAACTCCAGATAGTAGCTATTATCCCGGGTCAGGACTTTCACAGATTCGTCTACAGTGCCCGAATAAGCATACCGTACGGTTTCAAGACGGCGAAGTCCTGACTCCTCTTTTAACGTACACCAGTAGTAAACCCCAGAATCGCCATCGTTGGCCATTTGATACAGCCGCACCATTTCGCCGCGCCGCACATCAGGGGCGGTCACTCGGTTTGTGGCCGATAAGGGCAACCAACTGGCCTTAACTGTCAAGGTGGTGACTGATTCAGCCTGGTAAGCTTCGCCTTCTTTATCCGCAGCCTTCACGGTGGAAGTGCTGGCGTTATCGGTCACTTCCCCATCGGTCATGGGTAGCTTCTCTAAAGGCGTGACTTCAATTTCATTACTTCCCAGTGCTTTGTTAACGGCCACCAGACCCACTGAGTATAACGTAAAGACCGATGTTGCATCCGTCATGAGGTATCCTTTTTACACAACCTAGGAATGATTTGTAAACCGTCCTAGGGACAAACCATGTATATTGAAAGTATCGAACTCGTTGGGTTCAAGCGCATGATGCTTAACGGAACGACTTACTTCCGTATGGAGATGACTGAACCCATCCAACAAATTCTGGGCACCAACGGCAGTGGTAAAAGTTCTTTAATTCGTGAACTGTCTCCCTTGCCGGCTGAGCCCGCAAATTACACCAAAGAGGGCTCTAAGGTTATAACGATTACACATGATGGCCATCGTTATGTTTTAAAGTCCTGGTTCAGTATCGGTAACAAACACAGTTTTATCCGAGATGGCGAAGAATTAAATCCCGGACATACCTTGCGGGTCCAAGAAGATCTAGTACGTCGGGAATTTCGGATCACAAAAAGTATTCGTGATCTACAAGTCGGGGAAATCTCGTTTACCCGCATGGGACCCACGCAGCGGCGCGAATGGTTCACACTACTATCAGACGAAGACTTCACCTATGCCCTGACGGTCTTTAAGTCTCTTGCTAAGAAAGCGCGCGATATTGCTGGGGCAATCGAGATCAATAAACGTCGTCTGGTAACAGAATCGGCGAAGATCATCACGCCCGAAGAAGAGCGTAAGCTTCAGGCTGAAGTCAATGAAATTCATCGAGACTTGAATATTCTTATCGAGAATAAACGCCCGATTGAGCGTTCAAGCGAAGAACTTCAGCGCGAAGCGCAGAATATTGAAACACAGATCAAATCACTTTCCGCATTGGTAAATGCACTCAATCCGACCAATGAAGATGGTCAACCTTACACGCTTGAAGAGGTCGATCAAAAGATCACCGAAGTCGAGCGCGGCATTGCTGCAACCGAAGCTTTGATTGCAAAGTACTCCCAGGACCATAAGAGCTTGGAAGAGAAAGTTGCTCTTCTGAAAAAGACGGGCGAGCAAGACTTAAATAGTCTAACCGTCAAAAACGAGGTACTGACACAAGCGCGGCTAGAGCTACTGGCACGTAAGAAGTTACCCATCGAAGGGTTTGACGCGCACGCAGCGCATAATGCATTTCTAAATGTACAGGATCAACTGGCCCAGATCCTGTCTGCCATTCCTGAAAACGAAGACAAACGGATCAATCGAGACAGTCATCAAGCCTTAAAGGCAGATATCTTAGCTCGTAAGGACCGTTTTAATATCGAGTCTGTGGAATTGCGCAAACTCCAGGCGCGGCTGGAGCACATGGTAGAGCATCAGAAGACAGCAAAGGAAACGACTTGTCCACGTTGTCATCATCGTTGGATCGACGGGTTTAGTGAAGCAGTCCTGGCTGCTTTAAAGACTGAAACCCAAGAGAAGGCAGAGCTTGTGGCGGCGCTAGAAACAGAGATCAAGGAGCTTGAAGAAAAGCTCGCAGTCTTTAATGCCTTTAGTGACTACTATTGGCAGTTTATTCGCATGACGCAAAGCTGGAATGCACTCAAACCCTTTTGGGATTATCTCATTGCTGAAGAGCTGGTCATTAAGTATCCGCGCCGCGCACTAAATCTGCTTTCTGTGCTTAATGCTGATCTGATGACGGAGCTGGAAATTAAAAAGCTCGACGATGAAATTGCTCAAAACCGCACGCTCATTACAGAGCTGGCCATGATGGGCGATACCAACATAGCGGAAGTCACAGGATCGCTGACTGAATGCGAGGCTAAAATCGGTGACCTCACCTATGAACTTCGCAACTATCAGGCACGGCTGACCGATTACCGAGTCTATCGACGTACAGTTCAAGAAGCGTTGGGATATCGGGATGCCATTACTCGATTGATGGAGGAGTTTGTCGCCAATCGCGACGAATCCATTAAGACCTTGCGTAGCGAAATCATCAATACCACAATCCGTACGCTACAAAGTCGTTTGGCTCAAAAAGAAGACATTTTAAGCCACGTGACTAGTCACCGCAACCGCATTGCCGATATTGAAATGCAGATCGAAGAGCTCTCTAAGCAAAAGGTCGCAGCTGATCTATTGGTTCGAGAACTCTCGCCGACCGAAGGCTTGATTGCGGAAGGACTTTTCGCCTCGATTAAGCTGTCGCTCGCGCAAATGAACGCCATGATCCGTAAGGTCTGGGCATATCCGTTAGTGATCCAGAATTGCAAACTCGATACGGAGTCCGGCACTGAGCTTGACTACAAATTTCCGCTGATGGTGCACCACGCTGATAATATTGTCCCTGATGTGGCCAATGGTAGTACAGGTATGAAAGAAATCGTGGATCTGGCTTTTATGGTCACGGCCATGAAGCGACTAGGGATGGGTAATTATCCTATCTTTATCGATGAATTTTCCCATAGTTTTGATGAAGCGCACCGTGGCGCGGCGGTGGAACTAGTGAAAAATCTCATTGATCAGTATGCCTTTAATCAGCTTTTCATGATCTCACACTACCTGACGCTGCACGGCGCTATCACCAATGCGGAAATCTGTGTGTTGTGTGAAAACAACATTACGGTACCTGAACATACCCGTTATAATCTTCATGTAACAATGGAATAACCCATGGCTGACCCCCATCAATTTGACGATCTCCAGCAATTGGCTGAATACGGCCAACTTCTTGAAGCCCAACTACAGGGACTTCTACGGGCTACCGGGCAATTTACAACGCTTGTGCATGAGATGATTCATCGCCGCCAAAAGGCAAGCGAAGCCGCGCCCGGTGGGTTACTGGCTCCCGGTGCAGAACCGGATCGTGTCACCCTGGTTCCCGGCACACCTTTGCCTACTGGGGTCGCGCAAGCCATTGCCGATCGCATGGCTCCTGAGGTTCGGGAGTTTCGGGATGCGGCCCGAAAGGAGCTTATGAGCCGTATTCAAAATACGCCGCTTGAGAAACTGAAGGGTTCGCTACTTGACTCGTTAGATCAAGCGATTACCCAAGCCTCTGAGAATTACGAGCGAGGCCGCGCAGCGCATACTGACACTGCCTTAGCCACAAGCCCGTCTGTGCCTTCCGTCAAACCCACACCGGCTGCGGCGCGACCTGTGTCGGTACAGTCCAAACCAGCCGGCCCGACCCCGGTGACGGAAGAAAATGAGGAAAGCGACCCGTCTATTCGCGCGCGCCTCACGCTCCATCGACTCTTTTACGGGATCGATAGCATCTTTACCCGCTACCTGGCCGCTTCTGTAATTGCTCATGGTCGAGGCAATATCTCGCCTACGGCAAATTCGGAGGTCCTCATCGCCTATCAGGACGATTTGCTTCAGCTTGAACCTTCGGTAGCGGTTCAGTGGCCAACGGGGTTTTACCGCAATAAAGAGACTAAGGGCACGCAATTTTTCCTTAACATGGAAAAAGAGCACCAGTTTTCCCTCCTTGTGGCTGATCTTAGCAAGAGTGAATCGCCCATTTATGTGGTGAGTTATCGGGAATTCCGAGAACTGCGGGAATTCCCTTCGGTTGCCGCATTGCAGGTCATTCACGACAAGGCGCTCGAGGCCCTGAAGGCCTTGGCGCTACAGCTCTAACCGCATATAGCCCGGGGGTTTCCCGGGCTATATGGTCTATATGCAATTTTTACACAGGTAGGGGATATTTTGAACAGGGACTCCCAATTTGTTGCTATAGGTAATAATATATTGAGAAACAAATTGGGGGTTTAGCTTGATTTTAAATACGGACGTTAAATTACCGCATCCTGGCGCGGACATGAGACACGCAATTGCAGCTGCTTATTACATCAAGAACGATAAATCGGACAAGATATACGTGGGCAGTACTGGTAATCTTTATCATCGCATAAAGAAACATGAGTACTTTCTTAAAAAAGGTACTCATCCAAATTGCAATTTGCAGGAACTCTTTGCTAACGGTGCTACTTTTTCAATTAGTTTCATTATTTCAGAAGATCGACAAGATGCTATCAGAATGGAACAATTGATTTTGGACTATTTTCAAAGTAGTGGATTTTTGTTAAATGTTTCAAAAGACGCGCTGCACTCGATGAAATCTAGAAAGCATAGCGCTGAAACAATAAAGAAAATGTCCTTGGCTAAGAAAGGTAAGCGTTTTAACCTTGATCACCGACATAAGCTTAGTTTAGCTAAACTCGGGCGACCAGCAGCCAAAAATCAATTAGATTCATTATCTTTAGGCAGACTTGCTAGAATGAAAAGTGTGGTGATTGATGGAAACGAATATAGTAGCGTTACTGAAGCGGCTAAAGCGTTAGGGATCCATCAGGAAACGGTGCGTCGCAAGCTCAAGAACTCTAATAATTTAAATTGGTTTTATAAATAGACATGGATCTTAAACCTAATTTTACTCAATCGCCATCTGTTAAAGTAATGCTCAATGTCGGTGCTTGTTTGGATATTCCGTCAGGAACCTACGTTAAAGGACGTTTTGGTGAATCTGTTTTGAACGGTGGCCTGCCTTTTATTACTGGGGTAGTCGGAATTGGGAACTCGTTCAAAAGCACGATCATGCATTACATGCTGCTCGCAGCGATGAGTCGATTCCCGGAAAGTACGGCTGTGACGTATGACACCGAGATCAACATCCACGAATGGCATTTGAAAAACTTTGTCAATCGCTTTAACGAGTTCGGGGGCGATGACATTATCGAGAATCGCCGCTGGACAATTACCGATAAGACTGTGTATTCGGGCGATCAGTTCTATGACATCCAGCGCGAGTTCATGGATGCCAAGATCAAGAATATCAAATCCATTCAACGCAATACGCCGTTCTTAAACCGCGAGCGCACGGGCTACCTACAAGTACCAGTACCCACCTTCACGGAAATCGATAGCTTTAGCGAATTTACTACCGCTGATGTGATCAAGATGCAGGAAGATAACTCGCTCGGGGAAAAGGGCGGCAACACCATCTTCATGCGCCAAGGGTTGGGTAAGAACCGGTTCTTACAAGAAATCCCAGGTCTTTCGGGACAGTCCAATACTTTCTTTCTGCTTTCCACACACCTGGGCGCGGAGTTTAACATGGATCCGAATAATCCGGCTCCTAAGAAACTTCAGTTCCTCAAAGGCGGCCAGAAGATCAAGGGCGCGCCCGAGAAGTTCACCTTTGCCACTAGCATTTGCTGGCATAGCTATAACGCAGCACCCCTCATTAACCGTGACACGAAGACTCCGCTTTACCCGCGTTCGCCGGACGATGATCTGACGGGGGATACGGATTTGAACGAAGTCACGGTGCGCGTCTTGCGTAATAAGTCTGGTCCTACTGGTATGACCGTGGTGCTGGTCGTCTCGCAAGAAGAAGGCGTGCTGCCGGAATTGACAGAATTTCATCACATCAAAGAAAATGGTCGCTTCGGACTGGGTGGCAACAACATCAATTACTATCTGGAGCTTCTGCCTGATGTGAAACTCTCTCGTACGGTTATTCGCCGTAAAATCGACGAGAATCCAGCTCTTTGCCGGGCACTTAACATCACGTCCGAAATGTGCCAGATGTATGATCTTTGGCACAATATGGATGCCGAGCTTGTTTGCACTCCTTTGCAGTTGTACACTGATCTGAAAGAGATGGGGTACAACTGGGATGAATTGCTTGCCACGCGTTCCTGGTGGACGTTCGATAATGACAAGCATGAGATTCCCTTCCTCTCTACGATGGACCTGCTGCGCATGCGCGCCGGGCTTTACATCCCATTTTGGATGAAAGAACCCCCTGCCAAGGCTTTGGAGAAATTCGAGTCTATTAATGGCAAGAAATGGGATCGACCAAAAGTTTTCTAATTCTTAACGATCATGACTGAACAACCCTCCACTCCGTCTCAAACGCCGGTTTACTCGCTGCACAATGGCGTCGAGTACCGTCAGGCAATTACCGACATTCTAATTCGCAACGGACATCCGCGTCCGACTGCTTGGTTAGAATATCTTTCGCAAGAAGAATACGAAATGAACCCGGATCCTAATTTCCGGCGTTACATGATCAACAGTGCTTGGACACGCATTCTTTCTTACGTTGACCGCACGACCGCAGATAATACGCGCGAACAGCGCCTATGTCTTATTAACGATGGCTCTACCAACGACTGGCTCCGTCTCTTTGAGCAGAGCGTTGTGAAGTGTGTGAAGAAATACGAGTTGCTTTACCAAGCGTAAATCTCAGTTATGTGCTGGGTGGTCTCCATAGGGAGCCTCTTTTTAGGGGTCTCTCTATGGAGACCACCCCTGCCCGTACGGAACATATAGCTAAAGATATGATACCTTATTAAGCGACTCTATCATGGCTAAAAACCGAAAAGCGTTTGTAAACACTGTACTCGATGGTATCGAGCGACTGCTGCCTGGCAGTCAAAATACCCAGATGTATAAGGAGTTCTTCTCCGGACTGAGTGACGATCAGTTAGAACAATTTGTCAATGACCTGCGCGCAGGTCGCAAGCACCTGGCCATTATTGCGCCAAACTTTGGTGCAGAAAAATTGACCGTGGAGCGTAACTTACAGATCGCGAAGGAATGGGGTCACAACTTCTTTACCCGGATTTGGATGAATCCGGGTAATGGAATTCCGCCCTACCTTACTCCCCGTAAGTATGCGGTCTTTTTGCTTCCTTTGGGCCGGCAGGCACAGCACTTGGTTAAGAAGATCAGTATCCCGGAAGATAATAAGTCGATCGACGATTTGACTGGACAACCCACTGGTTCTTCGCAAGGCTCTAAGATTTCCTATCCGGAAATGCAGATCCTCACGGCTTTGAATTTAGATGATTCGATCATCGAGTTTATGAAATACCGAGGCGGTGACATCAAGGGGTTTAACTCCATGATGGCATCGATTAACAAAACGGGTGGCGTCAGCCTACGGCAACTGGATAAAGCAGGTACCAAAGTCAAATCCACGGTGACTTTGGCCACGTATTTAACCGGGATGCATTTGAGCAATAACGCTGCGTAAATTCCTTTTCCATTATGTCTGAACTCACTGAGACTGAACTACAGGTGCGCATTATGCACCAGAATATGGAACTGTTTCGAGACGCGATGCTGCGTGCCTTTCAGGCCGTCCCCGTCACTGAGCAGGATCATATCCAGCAGTTTATCTCGACACTCTTTTACAAGTACAAACCGTACTCGCTCTTGCAGCCAACAGTTATCGCGAGCCTGAGTGCCGATATTTTCCAAGACTCTCGCAATCGCGAATTCATCTGGCAGTTAATCTTTCATTTTTTCTCAGTCATTGGCAACCAGGGCGAACGCATCGGATCCTTGATTGAGAATCTCATCAGCGGTTTATTGATTAATCAACCCGCAGTGCAGTACAAAGGACCGACAGATAAGGACGCGGACAATACCACAGAAGGTGGATCAGCATTACCCGCTGAGCTGGCCGATCGCATCGAGATCGATTACGATCCCTACGAAGCTTTGAGCAGCAATAAGTGGCTCATTGTAATCGCGCTCTTTCATCTGTGCTATCACTTTGCTGATATCGAGAATTTGCTCGAGCAGCTAAAAGAGCCTCCGGCCCGATCCCGGCTGCCTAGTAGTCAAAGCACGGGAGCCTAAGGGATGAAAAAATACCGGGTGCTCGTCTCTTTGGACGTTCTTCTTGATACCCGCATGGGAACGCTAGTAAAGATGGACGCCCAGAAAGCTAAAGAAATCCTCCTAAGCGGAAAGTACCACGATCGTCGATCTGATTTTTTCCCTGGGGTAGATAAGACAGCCTTTGATGCGGCCTACGCCAGTCGGGATATCGAGACTTTAAAGCTTTCGCTACCCACCAACGCTATTTACATGCTGCGTGATTTGGCCGCCAAACTGGGCGAACAAGCTATCTCCAATCCCACAACAGCTGGTATTGAAATTAACATCAATGAGTATCCGTACACGTTGGATGCTGAAACGCGTGACGCGTTAATTGAATCAGTAGCGTCTTGGATTGGGTACCCTGTCCCTATCTATGTAGTACGGATGAGCGATGCACAGGTGACCCCGCAGTGGCTAAAGGGTCAGTTTGAGGAATACTACCGGTACGACTACGGGGATTGGCTAGAAATGCATGCGGTCAATGGAAATTTTGCTCGGCATCGAATCCCTGATGTAAAGTTGTATGTACCCGGTATTATTTTCACGACCGATCCCAGTGACGATCAGATTCGAGAGCATATCCGTGAAGCAATGCATCCGATTGAATCGGCAAAGCTGGCGGCCTCGCTTCTGATTGGGTTAGACCCCATTGATGTTTGGGTCTTTAGCATTATCAAAAAGACCTAGTGCGGCATATGAGCCCGGAGTACTCCGGGCTCATCGTGCTTAGTGCTGAGTGGGAACTGGGATATCGGGGTTCATACGGCGCGTGAAAGAATCAAAGTTCTCTTGCGGCGCTACGATATCTGTTTCACCGTCGACCAGTTTTGGGCGCGGCACCGAATCGGGTAATTGAGGACGTGGCTTTTCAATTGGTGTCTCAGAAATCATCGGACGTTGCGCTAAGCCATTGCCTAGCGACATTACGAACTGTGCGATTTCTTGCGTGACCTTCTGAGCCGCTGTACCCATGTCCTTGTCTTGAGCCAGCTTCTGTTTTGAAAGTGCCTGATGGTCCATATCACCAAGGGCTTTCAATAGCGTCATCCGATCTTTCGGATCAGACGGGATAGATTTCCCATCGGCCGTAATCGAATTCACCATTTTTACCCGCATACTCTGGGTAAAATTCAAAGTCCCTTCATCGGTCATGCCAGCAGGGACGACCTCTGTTTCTGTTGTCATGAGCTTTTCCTTAAATAGGGATAGCCGGACCTGGGGTCCGAAAAACCAAACTATCTGAGTCATATATTACCTATATACTCAGCCAATTAAGGATAAGTTTTCTCCCATCTACACCATGCGTACATACCTTGTAGCACTTAAGAGTTACTTTCAGATCGTGCTCAAGCGTCTCAAAGGTACCGTTGAAAAGACCAAGCAGATCACCGCCAGTGTCAGTGAACGTGAGCGCGTGTATTTGGCTTGGCACGCATTAACTGATGAGACGATTCGGCAGTATCATAATCGCGATGGCGTTCAGATTCAGTTCAGTACGCTTGCGCCCACCATTGAAACCTATATTCGGATTCTGAAGGAAACTAACGTAAAGCTCCAGATTCCTGCCCCAATTACGCACGGTACCTTTAATGAGTACTTGGCGTTAGACGTGAATTTGGAAACGTTCATGATTTCTGAAGAGAAATACTATATAAACGTTTTCAATGCCATTCGGCAAATGCGCACGGAAGTACTAAAGCTCTGCGAGTTGATGGTGCCTTCCGAAACTGAGGAATCGGGTGTTTTTGAACACAACAAACGCAGTCTCTCTCCGCTTTATAAGAACCTTCTCATTGTGGCAGGTTCTATCAGGAGCAATTGCCAGTAATTGCTCATCTTTCATCAAGTAGCATCGTAGTACCAATCAATATTACGCATTTGTGAGCATAAACTATGAGTAATAAAACTTTCTTCCCTAGGGTACGTAAGCCTGGGCGCGGCAGTATCGGGCGACTATTGAGCGATCCCTTCAAAGGGATTTCCGATACGAGTGGCTCCAGCGGTATTCCTGCGAGGCTATGGCGCACCATGCTCTTTGATTTGGGCATCGATGGCAAGAAGTACGGGCGACTAATGCGGGCGTTTCTAATGGACCCGCGCAACGGTATTCCCAATAACCGACGCGAACATACCAACAACGCGGGCAATTACGGTAAAGACTTCGCCCGTGACACCATGACGTGGAAGACCCTCATGCGAGGCTTGCGCTTTCTGCAATTTGAAGGCGGCGAGATCATCATCCGTGGGCGGCACCGCGATGGCACGATCACCGAGCACCGTACTTCATTTGACCTGGGTGGTTACGAGGAACTCGAAGAGATCGAAAAGTTGGAAGTTCCGAAAGAAACCGAAACCATTTCTTTGGTCGGTAAACTTCCCGCCGGCGTCGCATCGCACCATACGACCGTCGTAGATAAGGGAGAGCTTGACGAACCGAAAGCCGTTGACAACGAACTGGCTGACAACGAGACACACAGCAAATGAAGCATGATCATAAAGGGTTTTCTCTCGAAGATGACGGAAAGACGCACATCAACATTTTCAGCCGTGGCAAAGAAGAGCTAGGCCGATTGTTGTCGCACTTTCCGAAGACACCTTTCATTCACCCTTATTTGGGTGCATTTGACAGTATGGAGGGTTTCTGGTATTACGTCAAAGCAAAGCGGCGCGATCCAAAGCTTCAAACCCTTTCCGGTCACGAAGCCAAGTTTTACGGACGCACCTTGGAATCTCGTCGGTTTGATGAGTTCCAAGATGTGATCAATGATGCCAACTACCACAAGATCAATCAAAACTCGCACATCAAGCGGCTATTGATTGAATCAACGCTCCCGTTCGATCACTACTATGTGTTGCTTGATCGGGAGACTGGTAAGTTTATTCAAAAGCGTCCCGCAGGTTTTGATTTTCTCATCGATGGGTTTATGCGACACCGTGAGCTATTTAAGAATGGCCACAAACCGCCTGAACTCGATTACGAGCGGATCTTTTCTCAAATCTTCGAAGACCAGTAAGCCGGACTCTCCTCGACCACTACCTTCGGGTAGTGGTCGATGTGCAGTCCTTTCTTTTTTGGTCTATTAGGAGCAAATGGTGGCTGGCAGCAATTTATTGGCGCCGAGTACTTTTCTTACAACCCCCTCGCAAACAACAGCGGCTGTTGATATCTACAAAAAGTCCAACAGTAGTATTGTCAATAGCATCCAAGACTTTGCCAAGAAATATGACGTCGATCTGTCTGCCGTCATTCGGGGCGGACAGTACGTCGGCAGTTTGTTGCCTATTGTCACTGGTGTATTAAATGGTCGGGTCCAGGTCAATTCAACTAACCTGGCTTCTCGCATCATTGGACTGTCTTCAAATATCAGTTCCGCCTACCGAAGCCTTCCCGATAAGACCCGTAATCTGTTAACTAACGATTACGTGGATATGGATAAGGCGTTTGCGACCATCCAGGGCGTGACGTCTAAGCTGCGGTACACGAATTTCGATGATGTTTCATCCATTGCCCGGTTTATTAATGGGATCTCCTCGGATAAAAACGTCATCACAATTGACGACCAAGACTCCTACGTAGGGCTTTTCACGTCTGTCATCCGTGAAGCCACTGCTTATGGTATCCCGAATAGCTTTAGTGCGGTAGTCTCTACCATCCAAAATGGTTCGGTGCTTAATCGGGTCTTAGGACAAGTCATTCCGGATACGCTACGTTATAGCGATGTCCGTACCCTAGAAGCCATGCTGACGTCTAGTTCTAGTCACTATGTGCGTCTTAGCTATCCGAACTTAACGCGGCAATTTAGTTCGGTTTATGTTCAGGGTTTTGGATACGACAGTACTCAGACTGTTGACGAATTTACCGCTATCGTTAACGCTTTCGATAAATACAATCCCACCTGGAACAAAAAGATTCGGTATCTGGATAATGGTACAACGGAAGAAATCTTCGATCTAACTACAATTACCAAAAGTAGTCCTGCTTTTAACGAGGGGTTGCTTTCGACGATTCGTACCAAGGCAGGAGTGGTTGATCCCGTGTTGGCTTTATCCACTGTGTTCAAAAGCACGGATGTCTTAACGGAGATCAAACGGGCGTTTCCACTTTCTGTACTGACTTCCGATAGCAATAACGCCAGTACCTATCAACCGTTTACGGTATTGGCTTGATTATGTTCGAACCACTACACTTACTAAACCGAATCCAGGGTGATACCAAAGCGATTCGGTTAGCGATTTTAAACGTAAGTAACGGACGCGAACAATGCCAACACATACGTGGCGGTACAAGAAGCGATCATTAATGACCGAGCTAACACAGGTAGCTGGAAAACCAACATGGCGCCTAGCGCGTCATCGCAGTACGTCTCTAATCCGCCACAACCAGTGACAGGGTTAATTGATGGAAACTACAACCTTACGGACAACTACGTAAGTAACACGGGATGGACAAACATACCGGCTAACTCGCCGAACGGTACAGAACGGTGCTGGTTTCAAATTGATTTTGCTCAGCCTATTCAATTTGAATCGTTGAAATTGGTAGAAGGCCTTATATGGTCAAATAACTTTTATCGACGTTTTATCACTAATGCCAACCTGTATCGAAGTTCTGATGGCATTGCCTTTGAACTAATTAAAGAAATCAGAGGCAATCCCACGTATGCACAACCTACCCTTGTTTCCTACTACCCTTGATTTATACAGCATATAGCCCCGGGCCCAACCCGGGGCTATATGACCTACTAAACTTCTACCGCGCTGTACCCTTATACAGCGCGCTCCACGCTCGTCCGGGTAGGGTTTCACCCAGAAAGGACGCTAAGTGCGAGATACTCGCCCAACTCTTCCACTGTGCTAGTTTCTGAGTCAGCCTGAGTTTAATGTTTCGGAACTGGTAGATCTGATCGGCTAACCCCATCC
>Ga0180219_1000655_pt1 | contig 25890 bp, 24 predicted proteins | sample eDN3rd30CBELigMG_FD_151338 | JGI IMG/M metagenome (GOLD analysis project Ga0180219, IMG submission 151338) | Enriched Miracle-Growth compost microbial communities from Emeryville, California, USA - eDNA 3rd pass 30_C BE-Lig MG (version 2)... ... | reverse complement strand
ACGTCTTCGCGCACTACAGCGCCATCCAGTCCAACGGCTTCAAGAGCCTTGAGGAGAACCAGCGCGTCGAGTTCGAGGTCGCTCAGGGCCCCAAGGGCCTGCAGGCCGAGAACATCCGCGCGCTGTAATCACACACAGCACTGCGCGGCTCTCGTCATCAGCGCCCGGATGTCATCCGGTCGTAGGTGGCGAGAGCCTGCGCGTCTTCGGCGTGACGCATCGCCCGGCGCGCGGCATCCAATGCCTCCACCGGATCGGGCAACCGGCGGGCGTCCGCCAATTCTTCGCGCGCTGACGCCAGACGCACGCGTGCGTCGGCACCTGCGCCCGTGACCGCCGCCTCGGCGCGCGACACCGCCGACTGCGCGGCCGCGATCGTGCCGGTCAGTGCCGTGCGCGCCCCGCGCAGGCGCTGCTGCGCCGTGCGCGCGTCGCCCAGGGCGAGATCGAGCCGGTCGCGCACGCGCGCGATCCCGTCGACAGCCGCGGTGGGCCGCCGCGCGGCATCCTTCTCCCATCGCGTCACCGCCGTCTCGGCCTCGTGGATCGCCGCGCCCAGCCGCTCGGCGGCGTCGGGCTCGAGGCTCTCACGCACCGTCATCGCCTGCCGCAGCGCCGCGCGGGCGGCCGTGAACTCGTCGGGCAACGACTGCACCGCCTGCGTGATGAAGCCGTGCACGTCGTCGAGGCGACGCGCCTCGTTCTGTGCCGCGCGGATGCGCCGCTCGGCGAGGGAGAGATCCGACAGCGCGCTGCGCGACGGATCGCCGGCGCTGGCCGCGGCACGGTCGAGCAGTTCGCCGGCCTCGGAGACGTGGGTGGATGCCGCAGCCGCGGCGGCCGCGGCATCCACCCACTCCGACTCGTCGTACCGGGTGCGCAGCTGCGCGATGAGGGCATCGGGGTCGCCCATCTGCTCGCGCAGGTCGGCGAGGCGTCGCCGCGCGGCCGCGACCTGGCCGGCGGCCGACGTGTTCGCGTGCATCCAGGCCTCGTGCTCGCTGCTCGCGTGCATGATGGCGGCCATCGCCTCGGTCACGCGCGTGGAGATGATCCGTGCACGGCGCTGCACCTCGGCCGGCAGCAGACCGTGGTCGTCGCTGATCGTGCGGAACACCTCGAACGCGTCATCGCGCACGTGCTGCGCGGTCATGCGGGCGCGACGCAGTGAGGCCGGCGCGTCTCCCCCGTAGAGGGCGCCCGACAGGCCCACCTCGAGGTCGAGCTCGGCGACCGCGTCGTCGAGCCGGACCAGGTCTGCCCCGGCCTTGCTGCGCGCGGCATCGGCGGCGGCTCGCGCCCGCGGTGAGCGGCGGGCAGCGCGGATCGCCCACGCGATCACGACCACGAGGATGCCGGCGATCACCACGACCACCAGGGCCGGAACGCCCCACCGCATGATCTCGCCGACCAGCTCGCTCATGTCAGTCGCCCTCGGGCAGGAGCAGCAGCTCGCGCAGCTCGGCGACGGTGTCGACCGCGGCCTGGGCGCCCTCGGATTCGTGCGGCCAGCTGAAGCCCCAGCGCACGAAGATCACGGGCACGTCCTGCTCGGCGCCGCCCTCGACGTCGTGGTGGCGGTCGCCGATGAGCACGGGTCGGCTGGTGTCGACGCCCGCGGCCTCGAGGCGGCGCAGCGCCTCGCCGATGATGTCGGCCTTGCGGCTGAGGGTCTTCTCATCGGGCGTCGAACCGGCCATCGCGGTGAAGTGCGTGTCGAGGTCGAAGTGCTCCATGAGCGCGACGACCTGGACCTCTGGCTTCGAGCTCGCCGTCGCCTGCGGGATGCCGGCCGCGTCGAGCTCGGCGATGAGCTCGCCGATGCCGTCGATGAGCCGCGCGCCCGCGGCGTATCCCTCGGCCTTGCCGACGGCGCGGTAGTAGGTGACCGCCTCGGCCGCCTTCTCGGCCGTGACGCCGAGGTTCGTCTGCATCGAGTCGTACATCGGCGGGCCGATCCAGTGCACGAGCTCACCGCGCGTGGGCGGCGGGAAGCCCAAGTGCGTGAGGGTCGTCGTCAGGCGCCGCAGGATGCCCTCGGACGCGTCGATGATCGTGCCGTCGACGTCCCACAGGACGCAGGTGAAGGGCGAGCGATACGGCATGCGACCAGCCTACGGGGTGGGTACGGGCGGGCCGGGGTGCGGGGCGCGTGCGGGCCGGGGCGTGGGGCAGCCGATGTCGCGCCTCAGTGAGAGTGCAACTGGTGGACGAGGATGCGGGTACTTCCCTATCTCTCGGCGACCAGCTGCACTCTCACGGTGAGGCGGTATGGCCATCGCAGAAACATGTACACTTTTCTGTACAGAAGGAGATCCCGTGAGCGTTGTCGAAGTGCGCCCCGTCAACGAGGCGCGCGCCGGACTGACCGGCATCCTCCGCGGCTTTCGCGCGGATCCTGATAATGCCGAGGTCGTCGTGTTCGGCTCGCATCGGTCGCCGGAGGCGGTACTCATCCCCTATCGGCGGTACGTGAGGCAACGGGATGCCGCAGACCCGGTGTCACTTCGTGAGGAGTTGCACGTGCGGCGTGAGCTCATCGCGCGACTGGCTCGACTCAGCCACATTGAGGCGGTGAGCGTGTTCGGTTCGGTTGCACGCGGCGAAGACTCCGCCGAGAGCGACATCGATCTGCTGGTCGACCCGGAGCCAGGTGCGTCCCTCTTCGACTTCGCGCAATTCGAGCGAGATATGGAGATGCTTCTCGGGCGCCCGGTCGATGTGGTGTCGCGCCGTTCGCTCCACGCCGATCGCGACGCCGCGATCCTCCGAGAGGCACGGCCGCTGTGAACCGCGTTGATCGATGGGTCGACGACCTCATGCGGGATCTGGAGTCCGCGGCGGAGTTGGTCGCTCGCGAACGGGCAGTTTTCGATGCCGACAGGGCCGTTCAGCTCGCCTTCGAGGCGCTGTCGAATCGTGTCGGAGAGGCCGCGAAGCGCCTCATCGCTGCGGAACCCGAGCGTTTCAGCGACGACGTCTGGGCTCTGGCCGCGCGCAATCGTGACTTTGTCGTGCACCACTATGACCGGATCGACCTCGATGCCCTGTGGGAGACGGTCGCCCGAGACTTCCCCCGACTGAGAGCCGCGCTGGCCCGAGACTGATCGGTCAGAACAGGCGCGGGGCGCCCGACTCGACGCCCTTCATGCCCTCGTAGTCCAGGGTCACGCAGCGGATACCGCGATCGGCGGCCAGCACCTTGGCCTGCGGCTTGATCTCCTGCGCCGCGAAGACGCCGGTCACCGGCGTCAGGTGCGGGTCGCGGTCGAGCAGCTCGAGGTAGCGCGTGAGCTGCTCGACGCCGTCGATGTCGCCGCGGCGCTTGACCTCGACCGCGATCGTGCCGCCGGCAGGGTCGCGCAGCAGCAGGTCGACCGGCCCGATCGCGGTCGGGAACTCGCGGCGCACGAGCTGCAGCCCGTCGCCGATCACATCGACCTGCTCGGCGAGCAGGCGCTGCAGGTCGGCCTCGACTCCGTCCTTGACCAGACCCGGGTCCACGCCCAGCTCATGTGCGGTGTCGTGCACGATCTCGTAGATCTGCACCACGAGCTCGTCGCCGGTCTTGCGGTGGGTGACACGCCACTGCTCGATGACGCCGGCGGATGCGGCATCCACCTCCGGCTCTTCCACCGCGAGAGTGCAGGGCGGGCTCATCCAGTTCAGCGGCTTGTACGAGCCCCCGTCGGAGTGGATGAGCAGACTGCCGTCGCCCTTGTGCACGAGCAGGCGCAGGGCCGGGTCGAGATGGGCATTGAGCCGGCCGTGATAGTCGACGGCGCAGCGGGCGATGACGAGACGCACCCGAAGAGCCTACCTGCGGCGGAGGGATGCCGCGGTGCGCCGCCCGGTGCGACCGAGCCCCGCGCCGGTGCGAGGATCGAGGGGTGAGTTCAGAGGGAGTGGATGCCGCGCGCCGGCGCGTCGGCCTCACGGTCGCCGCTCTCTGCCTGGGCACGACCCTGAACCCGCTGAACTCGTCGATGATCGCGGTCGCGCTGCTGTCGCTGCAGCACGACTTCGCCCTGACGACCGCGCAGGTGACGTGGGTGATCACCCTCTTCTACATCGCCTCGACGGTGGGACAACCGCTGATGGGTCGGGTCATCGACGCACTCGGCGCGCGCCGCGTGTTCGTGGCGGGCATGGCCGTCGTGATCGTCGCCGGTGTCATAGCGCCGCTGGGCGGCTTCGCCCTCGTGCTCGTCTCGCGGGGCATCATGGCGCTGGGCACGTCGGTGGCCTTTCCCGCAGCGGTGGCGCTGGTCGGTCCGCTCGCCCGCGCGGGCGGGATGAGTCCGCCGCGGCTGCTCGCGCGCATCCAGATCGCGAACACGACCGCCGCCGCCCTCGGCCCGGTCGTCGGAGGTCTGCTGATCGCGGTGGCGGGGTGGCCGGCGATCTTCCTGGTGAATGTGCCGCTGGGCACCGCGGGGCTGGTCAGCGTGTGGATCCTCGCGCCGCGCGACAACCCGCGCGAAGCCGTGACCGGGCGGGCCATCGTGCGCGTGCTCGACCCGGCCGGCGTCATCTCGTTCGCGATCGCGGCGGTGGCGCTGCTGGTCGTGCTGCTCGACGCGGGTGGTGACGCGACCTGGCTGCTGGTGGGCGTCGGCATCGTGGCGCTGGGACTGTTCGTGTGGCGCGAGCTGCGCGCCCGCGCGCCGTTCATCGACGTGCGGATGCTCGCCGCCAACCGCGCCCTCACCCTCTCGTACCTCGGCTTCACGGTGTTCAGCGCACTGTATTACCTGGCGTTCTTCGGGCTGCCGCAGTTCCTCGAGGCGCACGCCGGGTACTCGACCGCGATCGTCGGCCTGCTGATGCTGCCGCTGTCGGGCATGACGATCGCCATCGCGCCGGTCGTCGCCCGCGCCATCGACCGGCGCGGGCTCGTGCCGGTGCTGCTGACCATGGCGGTCGTGCTGCTGATCTCGGCGGGGATGCTGGGCATCGGCGTCGTCACGACGAACCCGGTGTGGATGCTGCTCATGGCGGCGGTCATGGGCATCCCCTATTGCATGGGATCGCTCGTGATGACCGAGGCCGTGCGGCGCGCAGCCCCGCCCGATGCGGTGGGTGTGGCATCCGGCCTGCTGCAGTCGACCCGCTACCTCGGCGCCATCGTCGCGACCGTGGTGCTCGGGCGCCTCTTGGCGAGCGGGGTGGATGCCGCCGCCTGGGGTGCCGTCGTCATCGCCGCGGTCGCCACCGGCGTGGTGCATCTGACCGTGGCGCTGTTTCAGGCCGGCGCGCTGCGGCGCGCGGAGGCGCAGGGCTGACCGGGTGGCGGGTCTGGCCCGGCTGGCATCGCGCTTGCAGGTGCTCCGGCCGGCCAGGACCTTTTGTCGTGGCATCCCTGTTCAGAACTCCGTCGATCTGCGTGTGGGGCGCGCGGATCGGGCTGTTTTTGGCCTCGAGGGCGCCGGAATTGCGGAGTTCTGAACGGCGGTAGGTGGCGTCGCGCGGCGCCCGGCGGCCTCAGTCGCGCTCGGCGTGGGTCGGTTCGGCGCCGGCCGGCACGGGCTTGCCCGCACCGACCGTCGAGCCCGCGATGGGGCGGGCCGCGCCCGAGGCGAAGCCCGACAGCACGATCAGACCCAGGATGATGTACAGCGTGTTGAGCAGCCCGATGTGGTCGCTGATGAAGCCGAGCGCGGGCGGTCCGGCGAGGAACGCCACGTAGCCGATCGTCGAGGCGGCGCTCACGCGGGCCGCGGCCTTGGCGGGGTCGTCGGCGGCCGCCGACATCCCGAGCGGGAAGCCCAGTGACGCGCCGAGACCCCAGAGGGCCGCGCCCACGAAGACGAGCGGCAGGTTCGGCGCGAGGATGAACAGCAGCAGCCCGGCCCCGGCCAGCACCGACAGCACGCGCAGGGTGGCCACGCGTCCGAACCGGTCGACCAGCGGTCCGCCGAAGATGCGCGCCAGCGTCATGCACACCGAGAACGTCGCCAGAGCAGCGGCACCCATCGCCTCGGGGGCGGCGTGCCCGTCGACCACGCCCAGTGCGAGCCAGTCGTTCGCGCCCCCCTCGGCGAACGCCATGCCGAGCATGATCAGACCCAGTGCGTACGTGCGCGGCTCGCGCCAGGCCGACAGCGCGACGTGCAGCCGCTCGCGCCAGCCCTCCCGTTCTTCGGCGGGTGTGGCATCCATCGCCGTCTCACGGTTCGGCACAAACGCGATGCTGATCGCGCCGACGACGACGATGAGCACGGCCATGATCGGCAGGTGGATGCCGGGCACGAGGCCGAGCGTGATCGCGACGGCTCCCAGCCCCGCGCCGATGACGGTGCCGAAGCTGAAGAACGCGTGGAACAGCGGCATGATCGTCTTGCCGATCTGCTTTTCGATCGCCGCCGCCTCGACGTTCATGGTGACGTCGAGGCATCCGTTTCCGAAGCCCCACAGCACGAGCCCGGCAGTGACCAGCGGCCATGAACCGAACACGTCGGTGCCCAGGCCGATCACCGCGATCCCCGCGGCGAAGATCACCATGAGTGCGAGCATCGAGCGACGCGCGCCGAAGCGGGCCAGGATGACCGAGCTGACCGACAGGCCGATGATCGAGGCGATGCCGCCGATGAACAGCATGAGACCGACGTCGGTGCGGCTGATGCCGAGGGTGTCTCGGATCGCCGGAACCCGCGCCGACCAGGTGGCGATGCTCAGGCCGCTCGCGAGGAAGATCGCGAAGACGGCGTTGCGCCACCGGGTGACCTGGGTGCGGGTGAGGACGGGATCCATCCCGACAGCATATCGAATCGATTCGAAACGCGCATCGACGGGACAGGTAGCATCGAGGCGTGAGCGAGCGCAGAGCCACCATCGCCGATGTCGCCCGGGCGGCCGGCGTCGCGGCGTCGACCGCGTCGGTGGTCTTCAGCGGCAAGACCCCGGTGTCGGACGCCACCCGCGACCGCGTTCTGGCCGCCGCGGCCGAGCTGGGCTACACCGGTCCCGACCCGCGCGCAGCCTCGCTGCGGCGCGGGCGCAGCGGCATCGTCGGCGTGGTGTTCCAGGGGCAGCTGCGCACGGTCTTCCTGGACCCTGTGACCCGCATCATGATGGATGGCATCGCCGACGGCGTCGCCGATCTGGGCGCGGCGCTCCTGCTGCTGCGCGATGACGACGACCGCGAGCCCACGCTGACGACCGCCCCGCTGGATGCCGCGGTGCTCGTCGGCTGCAACGCGCAGATGCGCGACTCGCTCGCGGTGCTGCGCTCGCGCGGCATCCCGGTCGTGGTGATCGAGGGCGACGCCGGGGCCGGCGTGCCGCAGATCGACCTCGACAATCGCGACGCGCAACGCGAGATGGCGCAGCACGTGCGCACGCTCGGGCACGAACGTGTCGCTGCGGTGACCCTGTCTGCCGATGCGACGCGGCGGCGCGAGTGGATCCCCGCCGACCAGGTCTTCACGGTCGACGTCACGCGTGATCGCCTGGCGGGATTCCGCGACATCTTCCCCGATGCGGGTGCGCTCGCCGCCGCCGGCAGCTCGATCGACGAGGGGCTCATCGCCGGCCGCACGCTGTTCGCCGACCCCGCGCGCCGGCCCACCGCCGTGATCGCGCAGAGCGACATGCTCGCCGCCGGTGTGATCCGCGCCGCCGAGGAGGCGGGGCTGCGCGTCCCGCACGATGTCACCGTCACCGGGTTCGACGGAGTCAGCGTCGACGGGCTGGCGCCGTATCAGCTCACGACGATGGTGCAGCCGGCGGCCGACAAGGGGCGTGCGGCCGGGCAAGCCGTGACCGCGATGCTGCAGGGGCGGGATGCCGCATCCTTCCGCTTCACCTGCACCTTCCGTGCCGGCAACACGGCGGCCCCGCCCGCGGGCTGAGCCGCGGCATCCCGTCCCGTCCGCTCGCGGCATCCCGCCCGGCGCCCGCGGCATTCCGCGGCATCCCGCCCCGCCGTCCGCGTCCGCCCCGGCAAACTCACATGAACCCGTCCCGTGCACACCATTCCGCCGCCGGTTCGATGTGTGATGTCTCAGGACTTCGGTGACGGAACTGTGTCAGGACTTCGGTGACACTTCATGTGTCAGGACATCGGTAACAATCGGCTTGGTTGTGCGCGGAAGTGTATGGATCTGGACGGTAGCGAAGCGTCTTCCTGCCGGCGCGTCAGGTCCCTTTCGGAAGCTGCCGCGGGCGGGCAACGCCCGCCCTTGCCCTCGTCGACGTGGATGGCCTCGAAGGACGCTCCCCTGCTCGTTCGCTCCCTCAGAGAGAGCTGCGGTTTCACGGCAGAAGTGTCACCACCAAGACGCCCCGAAGCGTTACCGATGTCCTGAGGTAGAACTGTTACCGATGTCCTGCGACATAACAGCCGCCGGTTCGATGTGCACGAGACAAACTCATATGAATTTGCCGGACCCGCGGGAAAGTAGGATGGACGGCAGACCCCCGACCCGGTGAGGAGGCCGTTCGTGCTCATCCTCCTGGCGGCGTTCGCCCTGGCGCCGTTGCTGCTGCCGTGGGTGGTCCGCCTGGTCGGGGCTCGTGCGTTCTATGTCGCAGCGCTTCTGCCCGCGGTCGCGTTCGTGCACACCGTGCTGCAGGCGCCGGCGGTCTTCGGCGGACATATTCCGTTCGAGACATACGCCTGGATCCCGAGCCTCGAGATCCACCTGTCGATGCGGATGGACGTGCTCAGCTGGGTGCTGACACTCATCGTCACCGGCATCGGCGCCATCGTGCTGCTCTACTGCCGCTGGTACTTCGTCGGCCATCTCGAGGGCGTCGGCCAGTTCTCTGCCGTGCTGCTGGGCTTCGCCGGCGCGATGTACGGCCTTGTGCTGACCGACGACATCGTCGTGCTCGTGATGCTGTGGGAGGTCACGAGCGTCCTCAGCTACCTGCTCATCGGCTACTACCACCGCCGCGGTGCCAGCCGCCGTTCGGCGCTGCAGGCGCTGCTGGTCACCACGATCGGCGGCCTGGTGATGCTGATCGGCGTGGTGCTGCTGGTGATCCAGGCGGGCACGACGAGTCTCTCGGGCATCATCGCCGACGCGCCCACCGGCCCGGTCGTCGACGCGGCCGTCGTGCTGATCCTGGTCGGGGCCCTCAGCAAGTCGGCGATCTTCCCCTTCCACTTCTGGCTGCCGGGTGCCATGGCCGCACCCACCCCGGTCAGCGCCTACCTGCACGCGGCGGCGATGGTCAAGGCCGGCATCTACCTCATCGCGCGCCTCGCGCCCGCCTTCGCGACCGTCGGGCCGTGGCGGCCGATCCTGCTGGGACTCGGCGCCTTCACCATGCTGCTGGGCGGCTTCCAGGCACTGCGCGAGACCGACCTCAAGCGCATCCTCGCGTACGGCACGGTCAGCCAGCTCGGATTCCTCACCGTCGTGCTCGGCTACGGCACGCGCGACGCGGCACTGGCGGGCATGGCGCTGCTCATCAGCCACGCGCTGTTCAAGTCGTGCCTGTTCCTCGTCGTGGGCGTCATCGACCGGCAGTTGGGCACGCGCGACATCCGCGAGCTGTCGGGGGTGGGCCGGCAGGCGCCCATCCTCGCCACGGCTTCGATCATCGCCGTGTGCTCGATGGCGGGCGTCATCCCGACGATGGGCTTCGTCGCGAAGGAGAGCGTGATCGGCGCCCTCCTGCACCCCGTCGACGGATGGGACACCGTCGCCCTCGTCGGCGTCGTCGTGGGCTCGGCCCTCACCGCCGCCTACGCGATCCGCTTCATCTGGGGCGCATTCTGGCGCAAGAAGAACACCCCGGTCACGCCATGGCCGGTTCCCCGTGCGGGGTTCGCGGCGGCGCCGGTCGTGTTGGCGGCACTGTCACTGGGCGCCGGCTTCGCCGCGCCGGTGATGGATGCCGCGCTCGCCCGCTACGCCGACACGGTGCCGGGCGCGGGCCACGCGCATCTGGCCCTCTGGCACGGGTGGGCAGAGCCGGCCCTGTGGATCTCGCTGGCCACGCTTGTCACGGGCGCCGCGCTGTTCGCGATCGCCCGTGCGATCCGCTGGGACGAGCTGCGCCGCGTGCTGCCGTTCGGCGCCGGCGACGTGTACAACGGCGTGCTGCGCGGCATCGCGCGACTGTCGGTGGCGGTCACCCGGGTCACCCAGCGCGGCTCGCTGCCGATCTACGTCGGCACGATCTTCGTGGTGTTCGTCGTCGCCGAGGGCACCGTGCTGCTGGCGACCCCGGAGTGGCGCGCCCAGCTCGACGCCTGGCAGTCGCCCATGCAGCTGTTCGTGGCGCCCCTCATGATCATCGCGGGCCTGATCGCGGTGCGCGCGCGCAAGCGGTACACCGGCGTCGTGCTGGTCTCGGTCACCGGCCTCGGCATGATCCTGCTGTTCGCGACCAGCGGCGCCCCCGACCTCGCCCTCACCCAGGTGCTCGTCGAGACGGTGACGATGGTCGCGTTCGCTCTGGTGCTGCGGCGCATCCCGTCGCGCATGGGCACGCACAACGACTCGGTGTGGCCGGTCACCCGGGCGGTCATCGGCGGCGCCGTCGGCATCGTCATGGCCGCCGTGGCGATCATCGCGACCGGCGCGCGCGAGGCGGTGCCGATCTCGAAGGAGTTCCCCGAGCTCGCCTATCAGCTCGGCCACGGCAAGAACGTCGTCAACGTCGCGCTGGTCGACCTGCGCGGGTGGGACACGATGGGCGAACTGTCGGTGCTGATCCTCGCGGCCACGGGCGTGGCATCCCTCGTCTTCGTCACCCACCGTGCCGATCTGCTCTCTTCCCTGTCGGCGCTGCCCGTGGGCGTGGGGCGCAGCCGCGAGGTGCTCATCGAGACCGCCGACGGGCTGCGGCGTCAGTCGGGCGAGGCGCAGGGGCAGCGTGCGTGGCTGGTCGGCGGTCGCCGCGTGCGGCCGGCGGAGCGCTCGATCATGCTCGAGGTGATCGTGCGCATCCTGTTCCACACGATCATGGTCGCGTCGATCTATCTGCTGTTCGCGGGCCACAACCTGCCCGGCGGCGGCTTCGCCGGGGGCCTGGTCGCCGGCATGGCCCTCGTGATGCGATACGTCGCCGGCGGACGCTACGAGCTCGGCGCCGCCGCCCCCGCCGACGCGGGCCGTCTGCTGGGCGCTGGCATGGTGCTCGCCGTGGTCACGGCCCTGGTGCCGCTGCTGTTCGGCGCGGCACCGCTGACCAGCGCGGTCTTCGAGGCCGACATCCCCGTGCTCGGGCACATCGAGTTCGTCACCTCGACGGTCTTCGACATCGGCGTGTACCTGGTGGTGATCGGGCTCGTGCTCGACGTGCTGCGCAGCCTCGGGGCCGAGGTCGATCGCCAGATGGCCGAGCAGGCCGAAGCCGCGGAGGTCGCCTCATGACCGTCAGCGGGGTGCTCATCGTCATCATGGCCGTGCTGTTCGCCTGCGGCGTCTACGCGATGCTCGAGCGCAGCCTCACCCGGGTGCTCATCGGCTTTCTGCTGCTGGGCAACGCCGCGAACCTGCTGCTGCTGATCGTCATGGGCGAGCCGGGACTGCCGGCGTTCTTCGGCGATGCGGACAAGGACGAGTTCAGCGACCCGCTGCCCCAGGCGCTGACCCTCACCGCGATCGTCATCACATTCGCGGTGTCGGCGTTCCTGCTCGCGCTCATCTACCGCACCTGGCAGCTCGGTCAGGCCGACACCGTCGCCGACGACGAGGACGACGTCGCGCTGCGCGCCCCCGACCACGCCGCCGAAGAGGACGCCCTCGACGACGAGGTCGAGGTCGAAGACGCCGACGACGAGATCTCGTCGGACTTCATCGACGTCTCCACCTCGCCGATCACGGTGCTGCACCATGTCGACCACCCCGCGATCGACGACGACGCGCCAACCGACGCGCCCGACGCGTCGCCCGACGCGCCCGGTGACGGCCCGAACGACAAGGGGACCGACGCATGAGCGCGCTGATCCCGCTCCTGGTGATGCTGCCCCTGCTGGGCGCGGCGGTCGCGCTCGTGGCCGGCCGCCGCCGACGCGTGCAGATCGCGGCATCCGTCACCACCCTCACGGCGGTCGTCGTGATCGCCTCGATCCTGCTGGGGGCGGTGGATGCCTCGGGCACACCCGTCGCCGTCTCGGTGGGCGGCTGGCCCATACCGTTCGGCATCGTGCTGTACGTCGACAGGCTCTCGGCGCTGCTCGTGGGCGTCTCGGCCGTCGTCCTGCTGGCGGTGCTGCTGTTCTCGGTCGGGCAGGGTTACGCCGACGGCGACGATGACACGCCGGTGACGATCTTCCACCCGACCTACCTGATCCTGTCGGCGGGCATCTTCACGGCGTTCATCGCCGGCGACCTGTTCAACATGTACGTCGGGTTCGAGATCCTGCTGGTCGCGTCGTACGTGCTGATCACGCTCGGCGGCACCGAGTCGCGCATCCGCACGGGCGTCGTGTACATCGTCGTGTCGCTGGTCTCGTCGATCCTGTTCCTGGCCGCGATCGCCATGATCTACGCCGCCGTCGGCACCGTGAACATGGCGCAGATCGCCGAGCGGATGGCGCAGCTGCCGGCATCCACTCAACTCGTCCTGCACCTCATGCTGCTGATCGCGTTCGCGATCAAGGCCGCCGTGTTCCCGCTGTCGTTCTGGCTGCCCGACTCGTACCCGACCGCGCCCGCGCCGGTCACGGCCGTGTTCGCGGGACTTCTGACGAAGGTCGGCGTGTACGCGATGATCCGCACCGAGACGCAGCTGTTCCCCTCGAGCGATGTGAACACGCTGCTGCTGATCGTGGGTCTGGCGACGATGATCATCGGCATCCTCGGCGCGCTGGCGCAGGCCGAGCTCAAGCGCATCCTGTCGTTCACGCTGGTCAGCCACATCGGCTACATGGTGTTCGGCCTGGCGATCGCCACGCCCGCGGGGCTCGGCGCCGTCGCGTACTACATCGTGCACCACATCGTCGTGCAGACGACGCTGTTCCTGGCGATCGGGCTCATCGAACGGCGTGCGGGGTCGACGTCGATCCTGAAGGTCAAGGGACTCATGCGGGCGGCGCCGGTACTGGCCGTGCTGTTCTTCATCCCGGCGATCAACCTGGGCGGACTGCCGCCGTTCTCGGGCTTCATCGGCAAGTACGCGCTGTTCGACGCGGCTGCGCAGGTGGGCACGCCGCTCATGATCACGCTCATCGTCGGCGGCATCATCACGTCGCTTCTGACTCTCTACGTGCTCATGCGCGCCTGGAACCTCTCCTTCTGGCGCGAGGACGACGAGCCCGACGAGGCCGAGCTCGAGACGCTCGACCGGGTCGCGTATCTGAAGGGCGCGCCGGCGGCGGCCGTTCAGACCGAGCGCCGCGCGATCCCCAAGATCATGACCGCCGCGACCGCCGGCATGGTCGCGGTCACCCTCGCGCTCACGGTGTTCGCCGGTCCGCTGTACGACCTGTGCGCGCGCATCGGTGAGGGCATCTCGCACCCGGTGCACCTCTCGCAGCTCGACGAGGAGGCCGGCCAGTGAACGCGCTGAAGACCGCCTGGCGTCAGCTGCCCTTCTTCGTCTGGCTGATCGCACTGTGGATGCTGCTGTGGGGCCAGTTCACGGTGCTCTCGGCCCTCACGGGCCTGGTCATCGCGCTGTTCGTCACGCGGGTGTTCCGCCTGCCGCCCGTCGAGCTGTCGGGACGACTGAACCTCTGGTGGGGGCTCGTGTACATCGTGACGTTCCTCGGAAACGTCGTGTGGGGCTCGCTCCTGGTCGCGTGGCAGACGATCGATTGGCGCAGACAGCCCGAGACCGCGATCATCGCCGTGCCGCTGCGGACGGACGACGACCTGATCATGACGCACGTCGGGGTCACGGCATCCCTCATCCCCGGATCGCTGGTCGTGCACACCGATCGCGACCGGCGCATCATCTACCTGCACTTCATCGGCGTGCACTCGCTCGCCGACGTCGAGAAGCAGCGCCGCGGCGTGCAGCGGTGGGAGGCGCGCATCGTGCGCGCCGTCGGCTCGCGCGCGCAGCTCGAGGCGCTGAAGAGCCCGGCGCCCGAGTGGCCCGCCGCCGCGCGGGGCTCGGACGGCGCGGCGGGGCGCGCGTCGGGAGGGGACGACCGATGACCATCCTGATGTGGACGATCTACCTCGTGTTCGCGGCCGCGGCCATCGTGACGCTGTGGCGCATCGCGCGCGGGCCGTCGATCCTCGATCGCGCCGTGGCCGCCGACGTCCTGCTGACCGAGGTGCTCTGCGTGCTGGGCGCCGACATGGTGCTGAACCACCACACGCGCACGCTGCCGGTGCTGCTGATCATCGCGGCCGTCGGGGCGTTCGGGTCGATCACGATCGCCCGGTTCGTGGCGCGGAAGGACGGCCGATGATGGGTGCCGTACTCGATGTCATCGCCGCGGTGCTGGTGCTCATCGGCGCGCTGCTGTGTCTGACCGCTGCCATCGGCGTGGTGCGGTTCAAGGACGTGCCGACCCGCCTGCACGCGGCGACGAAGCCCCAGGTGCTCGGCCTGATGATCATCTGCGTGGCGATCGCACTGGCGCTGCGCGCGTGGCCGGTCACGGCGTTCCTCGTGCCGGTGGTGCTCGTCCAGCTCGCGACCGCGCCGCTGTCGGCGCACATGGTGGGGCGACAGGCCTACCGCAACGGCCGCATCGCCCGCGAGGACATGCTCGTGGACGAGCTCGGCGACGCGGGCGACGACCCGGCGCCGGACAGCCCGGAACCGCGAGAGAACACCTGACCGCCGAAAGAACGGGTAATACCCGTACCCTCGGTCGGCAGGTGTTCTCTCGCGGTCGGAGGGGTGCGCGCGCTCAGGCGTGCGAGGGGCGGGATGCCGCGGCATCCCGCCACCGCATCAGTACCAGCCGGTCGACTGCGAGTGGCTCCACGCGCCGCACGGCGTGCCGTAGCGGCTCTTGATGTAGCCGAGGCCCCAGTTGACCTGGACGGTCGCGCTGCTCTGCCAGCCCGAGCCCATCTTCGAGCCGGGAAGGGCCTGCGGAATGCCGTAGGCACCCGAGGCGTTGGCGGCGTTCACGCGCCAGCCCGACTCGCGGTTCCACAGGTTGTTCAGGCAGGTGAACTGGTCGCTGCCCCAGCCGTACTTGCTGGCCATCACGCTGCGCGCATATGCACGGGCGGCCGACGGCGAATTGCCGCCCGACGCCGAGACGCTGGCGGCCTGCGGCTGCGACGACGAGCTGCTCGAGCTGCTCGAGGCGGCCTGCTCCTGCGCGGCCTGCTCCTGTGCGGCGCGCTCGGCGGCCTCCTTGCGGGCCTTCTCTTCGGCGGCCTTGCGGGCGGCCTCCTTGCGGGCCTGCTCCTTGTCGTACGCGACGACCTTGGTGGCCACTGACGCCGTCGTGGTGCGCAGTTCGGCGGTCATGGCCCGGACGGTGGCGGGCGAGGCGTCGGCCGACTCTTGGATGTCGGAGATCTGCGCCTTCAGCGAGGCGGTGCTGACCTTGCCGTGCGCGGCGTCTGCGGCGGCACGGGCGACGTTCGCGTAGTACGCGGCATTCTCGTCGACGGGGCGCGGTCCGGTCTCTGCGACGACCGGGGTGTTGTCACGCGGCGGGGCACCCGCGGCACTTGCGGGCACTGCCACGACGCCGAGTGCGGCCGCTGCGGTGACGGCCAGGAGGAGGGACTTCTTCGGGTGGGTGAGAGTGCGAAGGCGCACGGGGCTCCGATGTTCATGCTGTCCCGTCGTGCGTGGCGCGTCCCCTCTCAGGGCCGCGGGCTACGGGTGGCGTGTTCAGCGTGACGCCGCCCGGACGGGCTGGTCGCTCCGGCCTGGCATGTGCTCTGCGACGCAAGCGCCGCGGGTCACGATCCGGCGCTGTGCCGGGGTGCTGAGCCGTCGGCCGAGTGGCCGAACCGGGGCATCCATCGCCTCGATCGGGTGCCGGGGCGCGGACCGGACCACGCTAAGGGCGGATTCTGGATGCTTTCTGGGAAAACCCTGGCCGCAGCATCCATCGCTTTCGTATAACGATCGGGATGCCGCGGCTTGTGCGCCCCCGAGAATGAGGGCATGATGCGGCGCGTTCTGGGGGCCCTTGCGGTGTGCGCACTGGGATCGGCGGCGCTCGCCGGATGCGCGGGCGGCCCGTTCGGCGGAGGAGGGACGTGCGTCGACTGGGTCACCTTTTCGACACCCGCAGACGCGCTCGAAGATGCGTCATACGCGGTCATCGGCACGATCGCGGGGCAGGACGGCACCGCCGACCTGTACAGCTACGAGGTCAATGCGTGGACCGTACAGGTCGATCAGTGGGTCAAGGGCGCGGGCGACGACGAGCTGCGGGTGCTGTCGGCGCCCGAGACCTGCAGTGAGGGGTCGCCGTATCCGACCGGAGACCCCTTCGGCGCGGCATCCGGTCCGCAACTGATCCTGCTCACCGACATGGACGGCACGTGGACCTCGATCACCCCGTGGCAGGGGGTCGTGGCGGCACCCGGCGGCGCCGTGCCCGAGGCGTGGCCGCCCGGCACGATGGGGAGCCCCGAGGCTGAGGGGTAGTGGCCGGTTGCGCCCGCGGGGCGCCGTGCACGGTGTAGGGGATCGGCCGCGACATGCCGTGGGGATCGCGCGCGCCGCGGCGTGTCGGGGCGATTCCCCGACCGTGTGCACGGCGGGGGCGCGGCGGCGCAGCGCGGAGCATCGAAATCGCGTGTGTCATGATCGCCGCGCCCGCGACACTAGAGGGTGAAGGCACTTCCGCACACGACGAGGACGCATGTACGAGAACGACACCGACGGCGAGCTGATCCGGCTCGCGCTGCGCGGTGATCGCGGTGCGTTCAGCGCGATGTTCGCGCGGCACGGCAAAGCCGTGTACCTGTACGCGTGGGGCATGACCCGCGACGACCGCGATGCCGAAGACCTCACCCAAGACACGTTCGTGGTGGCGTGGCGGCGGCTGCGGGGCATCCGGTTGGTCGACGCGTCGGCGCTGCCCTGGCTGCTCGTGACCTGTCGCAACCTCACCCGCAATGCGTTGCGGGCGCGGCGCGGGCACCTCGCGCTCGACGAGTCGCTGCTTCCGGGTGATCGTACCCGGCAGGAGCGGGTCGAAGAGCTGACCTGGGTCCGCGAGGCGATCGGGCGGCTGGGCGGCATGGACCAGCGCGTCGTGCACCTCTGCCTGGTCGAGGGCTACTCGTACTCGGAGGCCGCCGAGCACCTGGGGCTGTCGACCTCGGCCGTGGCCAAGCGTCTCGAGCGGGCGCGCGCGAGTGTGCGCCGCGCGGTGCGGGGGGACGCATGAGCGCGCAGCCGAAGGAAGGGGCATATCTGGATGCTGCGCTCGCCGTCGTCGGCGAGCAGGTCGACGAACGCATCGATGAGCTGAGCCGTCGCCGGCACCGCCGCCGCGCCTGGGGGGTCGCGGGGCTGGTGTCGGCGACCGTGCTCAGCGGATCGGTCGCGGCCTACGCGTTGACGGCGGCGGGGACGAGCGGCGAGGCGTCGGCGCCCCCGGTCACGATGACCGCGCACAGCGTCGCGTGCGTCGACGGCTCCGACGCCGCCGCGGCGGCCTACTTCACCGCGCGGTACCGGGTGGCTGCGGGCGTCGAGGTCTCGCCCACCGCGATCTGCACGGCCGCGCGTGCGGTGGCAGACGCCGACGTGCGCGCGCTCAGCCCCGACGCGGCGCGTGCCCTCGCAGGGCGCCTCATCGCCGGCGCGGGCGATGAGCCGACCACTGCGGACGTGCGGGTGGATGCCGCGTCCTTCGCCGTCGCGTCGTCGCAGGCGGTCGGGGGTGTCGGCGTGTGCGAGGGCGATGACGGGTCGCTCATCGTGCTCGCCACCGGCGCGAAGGCCGATCGGGGCACCTGGGCGCTGCGCTGCGCGCGCGCCGGCTTGCAGCTGGCGGGAGCCGGGCGGTGACCCGCGTGGTTCCGGGGCCGCTGCGGCGCCTGGCGCGGCAGCCGCTGCGGGCGGTGGCCGTGATGCTTCTCGCCGGCGTCGCGCTCGCGGCATCCGGAATCCAATCCGCCGCCGCGACCGCGCTGCAATCGACGCTCGACGCGAACTGGAGGGGCGCCTACGACATCCTGGTGACCCCGCGCGACGGAATGCATGCCGTGAACGGAATGCTTCCGCCGAACACGCTGAACAGCACGCTGAGTGGCATGACTCTTGACGACCTGAAGAAGGTGCGCGCGGTCGCCGACGTCGACGTGGCGGCACCCATCGGGACGGTCCTCGTGCCCGGGCTCAAAGACAGCACCGTCACCCTGCATGTACCGGGCGACCTGGTGGGTGCATCGCGCGAACCGCAAGCCTTCCGCCTGACGGCGACGTACACGACGGACGACGGCCTGGGTGAGCGGGTCGTGTGGCGCGAGAGCATGCCCTTCGTGCTCGATGAGTCGCATCCCGACGACGCGGCCGCCTGCCCCGATGAGCAGGCGTACGGCGACTACACGTTCCGTTCGAGCGACTATCCGGCACTGGCAGCCTCACTCTGCGACGCATCATCGGGCAGCCGGCTGGTGTCGTACTGGGATGACATGCAGCTCGGGTACGCGGCAGACGGCGACGGGTACGGCCTGGCGCTGCCGGCGACGGCGCTGTCGAGCACACGCATCACCCTCGTTGACCCCGTAGCCGAGAAGGCGCTCTTGGGCGACTCCGGCGACTTTCTCGATCCACTCATCGCGCTGAAGCCCACCGGGGCAACCCGCGTCGCCGACATCGAGAAATGGGCGACTCGGGTGTCGGCCGGTGATGTGGTGTCGCAGATCGACCGCTACACGAGCGGTCTGGCCGGTGCGACGCCCGAGGCGCTGGCCGAGCTCAAGAAGCTCTATGCCGACAACGGGGCGGACTGGTCCGCGTCGATGGCGTCTTCCTGGGGCGGCGCCGTGCCCCTCATCGTCTCCCAGGCGCCCACCGCGGCGCTCTCGGTGAAGGTCGACATTGCCGCATTCGGTGCCGCAGGCGTCAACAGCGATCCCGACGACTTCCGTGACTACACGCTGCCGGCTGCGCTCACGTCCGGTGATGCGGGCACGTCTGTCGGATCGGTGTCGACCGATGTCTCGTCGGTGCTCAACCCGTTCGTGTCGTCGGGGGGAGAGTTGGCATGGCCGGGTCAGGAACAGTCCGCGCAGACCGACGTGGACGAAATGCCGCTCGAGCTGCGAGCAACCGGCCGCGCGGCGAGTACGGGCTACACGACCGCGGACGGGGTCGGTGTACGGCTTGACGCCGACGGGTATCGCAGCCCCGTGAGCCTCGCGGGGGACGGAGTGGCGCCGCTGACGGACGACGGCGACGCGATGAAGGTCGGCAGCGAGGCTTCGTATCAGCGATTACAGCAGACGTGGGCGGCAGGTGACGCTGCGGCGCCGATCGCGGTTCCGGTGGGTTCGTTCTCGGCGGATGCGGTCGACACGGGGCGGGGCGCTGTCGGCAGCGTCCCTCTCGGCGCGTACGACGCGGTGGATGCCACGGTCTCCGACGGCCCGCACGCAGGGGCCACGATGCAGCCGGCGATCAGCGGCACGGGCTTGGTGAGCACCCGCACTGCGGCCATCGCCTCGATCGCGAGCTCCTCGCTCTGGGAGGACGACGCGCCCATCGACGCGATCCGCGTGCGGGTGGCCGACGTCGGCGGGTACTCCCTCGCAGCGCAGAAGAAGATCATCGCGGTCGCTCAGGCGATCGAGAAGCTCGGGTTCGAGGCCACGGTCGTGGCGGGCTCGTCACCCACAGACGTGGCGTTCGACGTGACCGGCTATGCGTTCGGCACGATGGACCCGAACGGCACCCAGACCGTCGGCGACCTCGGCACCGTTACGCAGCGCTGGTCAGAGCTCGGCGCCGCGGCCCGCGTCGACCTCTCGGTGTCGACGGCGACGTATGCCATGCTCGGCATAGGCCTGGTCGCTGTGCTTCTGCTCATGGGCACGGTGCAGCTCGCGGCGATCCCCGGCCGTCGGATGCAGGCGCGCGCGATGCGCGACATCGGCTTCACCCGCGCGCGCATAGCGCGCTGGTATGCGGCGGAAGAGGTTCCGGGCTGGCTGATCGTCGCGCTCGTCGGGGGCGCGGCCATCGTGCTGGCGGCCGACCGCTTGCTCGCCGCGCTCGTCGTCGGTGCGGCGCTCGTCGTGATCGCCGTGGTCGGTGCCATATCGGTGACGGCGGGCTCGCGCTCGCGTATCGCCACGCGCCCTCGCGGCGCCACCTCGCGGCGTGTGGGCGCAGCATCCATCGTCGGATTCGGCGCGCGACAGGCACGCATCCACCCGCTGTCGTCGGTCGCGCACACGGTGGCGATCGTCGTGGTCGGTGTCGCCTGTGCGGGGCTCGTTGCCGTCGCGCTCACCGCGCGGACCGAGGCGGGTGACAGCCTGCTCGCCGGTCTGACCTGGGTGCGTATGCTGTGGCCGAAGCTCGCCCTGGGCATCGCCGGTGTCGGCGGTGGGCTACTGCTGGCGCGGCTTGTGCGACGCATCGACCTCGACCGCCGCGCAGGGCAATGGCGGGTGCTGCGCGCGGCCGGTTGGACGGCGGGCCAGCTGGCCGCCGCCCAGCGCGCCGAGGGGACCGTGGTCGCGCTGCCGGCGATCGTCCTCGCGGCGCTGGCGGCATGGGGCGGTGCCGTTGCGCTCGGTGTCGAACCCACCTGGCTCAGCGCGGTGATCGCGGCGGGTGCGGGCCTGGTCTGCGCCCTGCTCACTTTCACCGCCCGCGGAAGGGGACGTGACGCATGACCGACACGACGACGATGCAGGATGCCGCGGCAGCCGCATACGGCGGTGCTGCGGTCGAGCTGCAGTCGGTGACGATCCAGTTCGAGCGGCCCGGCGCCGACCCGCTGCAGATCGTCGACGACTACGACCTGACGCTCGAGCGCGGGCAGATGCACTGCCTCGCCGGGCGCAGCGGGTCGGGCAAGACGAGCATCCTGCGGGTGGCTGCGGGGCTCGTCCCGCCCGCGGCCGGCGCCGTGCGCTGGGAAGGGCTGGAGATCACCGGCCTGGCCGACGACGTCGTCACCGCGCGTCGCCGCACGCACATCGGCTACCTCGACCAGCGCGGCAGCCTCGTGCCCGGGCTCACGGCGCTGGAGAACGTGCTGCTGCCCGCGGTGCCCGACCGGCGCACCCGCGAGCTGTCGCGCCGCGCGCGCGACCTGCTGCACGGGCTCGGCGTGGGCGCGCGTGCCACGCACTACCCCGAGCGCCTGTCGGGCGGCGAGCGTCAGCGGGTCGCCTTCGCGCGGGCACTGCTGCTCGAGCCCGCGATCGTCATGGCCGACGAGCCGACGGCCAGCCTCGACCGCGAGACGGCGGATCAGCTGATCGGGCTGCTGGGCGAGCTCGTCGGCGACGGCATCGCCGTGCTCGTGGCATCCCACGATCCGCACCTCATCGCGGCTGCGGGGTCGCGCACGACGCTGAGCTGAGGCGCGTCGTTTCGTCTCGCTGCGCTCGCTCAACGACCGGGCGAGGGGTCGCCGGTCGCCCCGCGAGGCGGCGCAGCCGCCGAGTCGAAACGAGCCGCTACGGCGTCAGCACGAGCGTGTGCGTCGCGGCGGCCTTGACCGCTTTCGGCGAGAACGCCCAGGGGAGCGCCTCGACGTGCTGCCAAGCATCCACCTGATCGTTGTAGTTCGGGTGGAACGCGTGCCCGCTCTCGCCGGTGAGGTTGGTCCAGGTCGAGCGGTCGAAGTCCGACAGGTCGACGACCATCCGCATCGACGGAACCGTGTTCACATCGAAGCCGTCGCCGATCGACCAGCCCGTGGCATCCACCACACTCGATCCGCCGCCGACCGAGAACGGTCCCCGGTTGAAGAGCCACTCGATCGGGGCGATTCCGCTCGAGCCGAATGTCGAGCTGGTCAGCGTGAGGGTGTGCAGGCCGCCCCACGACCAGTTCTCGGGGTTCGATCCCTGCAGCTTCGACAGGCGATCGTACGCCTGCGTCGCGGCCTTCACGAGCATCGCGCGCTGTCCGCTCACGCCGATCTTGCCGTTGGTCCACCAGTCGGAGTCGGGGTTCTCGAGCAGGTTGTCGGCCACGAGGAAGACGCGGCTCTGGCTGCCCGTGGGCGCGGGCGCGTCGCGACGGGTGAACAGGTCTTGCGCGAGCTCGTCCCACACGACGTTGGCGTATGCCGCCGCGGCGGAGTCCGCGGAGTTCTGCCCGTCCCACAGATCGAAGAGGTCGAGCGCCTTCTGCACGTCTTCGTCGTCGACGGTGATGTCGGAGTAGGCGGTGATGAGCTTCTTGCCGATCCAGAAATCGGTGTCGGCCTGGATGTCGCGCATGTCCTGAACGGTCAGCTTGTGGTCCGCCGACTTGCGCGATATCAGGTCGGTGATGCGGGCCGCGCGCCACCCGTAGTCCCAGTCGTTCGTGAGGAAGTACTTGTAGTCGTCGTCGACGATCGCGTTGTTGGCGGTGACGATGTAGCCGCTGTCGGGGTTGTAGAGCACGGGCAGATCCTTGAACGGGATGAAGCCCTTCCAGTCGTAGCTCGAGTCCCAGCCGGGCTGGGGCATCGATCCGTCGCCCGCGCCGCGGATCGGCAGCTTCCCCGGCGCCTGGTAGCCGATGTTGCCCTCGACGTCGGCGTAGATGAGGTTCTGCGCGGGCACGTCGAACTGCGACGCCGCCGCGCGGAAGCCGGCGAAGTCGCGTGCGGTGTCGAGCGTGAAGATCGCCTCGGCCGTCGTGCCCGGGGTCAGGGCCGTCCATTTCAGGGCCACCGCGGTCTCGCCCTCGGGCATGTCGCCGGGCTCGGTCACCTTGTCGGTGCTGCCGGTTGCGGGTGTCTCGGCGATGGCTGCGTCGTCGTCGTTCACGCTCGAGATGATCGGACCGTTGTTCGTCGAGCGGATCTCGAGGTCGACATCCTTGCCGCCGGCGACCTTGATGGTCTCGTGCGAGATCTCGAGCGGCTCCAGCTTGCCGTCGCGCCAGTACTCGTCGCCCTTGACGCGCTCGAGATACAGGTCGGTCACGTCGGTGGTGAGGTTCGTGAAACCCCACGCGATCTTCTCGTTGTGTCCGATGACCACGCCCGGAACGCCCGAGAACCCGAAGCCGGCGACGTCGAACGGGCAGGCGTCCGAGACCTTCGTGCAGCGCAGCGTGATCTGGTGCCAGATGCTGGGCATCGCGGCGCCCAGGTGCGGGTCGTTCGACAGAAGCGGCAGACCGGTCTCGGTGAGGTCGCCCGAGACGACCCATGAGTTCGAGCCCACGCCCTCGCCGACCGGGCCGATCAGGGCGCTCGCCGCCTCGATGACGCCGTCGACCTGCTTCCAGTGGATGGACGACGATGGCTTCGTTTCGGCGCCCTTGTCGCTGTCGGCGGCGCCGTCGGTCGTGTCGCCACCGGTGTCGGTGCCCTTCTCATCGCCGACCGTCGACGCCTTCGCATCGGGCACGTCGGTGGAGATCTCGGGCACGATCACGGGGTTCTGATCGAACGGGTACTCCGGGTACAGGTCGCTGATCTGGTCCTGCGTGTACCCCTTGCCGGCGAGCAGCGCACGGTCGGTTTCGTCTTCGAGGTTCGACCGGAGATCCCAGGCCATGGCCTTCAGCCAGGCCAGCGAGTCGGCGATGCTCCACTTCTCGATCTGGTAGTCGGGGTTCTGGAGCTTGAGGATGCCGTACTCCAACGACACCGCGGCGCCCTGGTGATCCTTCAGATAGGCGTTCACCCCGTCGGCGTAGGCCTGGTAGTAGGCCTTGGCGTCGTCGGAGAGCAGATCGACCTCCTGCTCGGCGACCTTGCGCCAGCCGAGCGTGCGCAGGAACTTGTCGGTCGCCAGCTGCGACGCGCCGAACAGCTCCGAGAGGCGCCCGCTGGTCACGTGCCGGCGGAAGTCCATCTCCCAGAACCGGTCCTGCGCGTGCACGTAGCCCTGCGCGAAGAACAGGTCGTGCGTGTTGTCGGCCTCGATGGTCGGGATGCCGAGATCGTCGCGCCGGACGGTGACGCTGTCTTGCAGCCCGGTGGCCGTGATCTGGCCGTCGACCGTGGGGAACGAGCGCTGGATCGTGAACACGACGAAGCCGGCGGCGACCACGGCGATCACCACGACTCCGGCGAGCACGCTGAACAGGGTGATGCCGATCTTGCGGCCGACGGACATCTTGGGCTTTGCGGGGTGGGGAGTTTCAGACACGTATGACTCTTCGGCGGTGAACGTCTTGCGGTGGTCGGTCCGTGCTTCGGGTGCGCGGACGTCCTCGCATCGTATCGCCCGGCGCGTGAAGAGCCGAACTCCCTTCGGTTTTCCGGTGCCCGCCTCCGCGATGAGGGGTGGATGCTTCGGCCTCGCCCGCGTGTTCGGCAGTCGCCTTCTGCGGCTCTTCGTGGGATGCGCCTGCCGTTTGCGACTGCTGAACATTCGCGATCCCGTCGGGGCGAGCCGCTAGGGTGAGAACGATCAGGGGAGGTGACCGGGGTGGATCCGAATCCGCTTGTTCCGACGGGCTTCGACATCGCGGCATCCCTCATCGCCGTCGTCGTGATCGCGGCCACGATCGTCGCGCTGGTGTCGATCGTGCGCGTCGGCCGAGACATCCGGCCCGCGGCCGCGCTGGTCTGGACACTCATCGTTCTGTTCGTGCCCATGCTCGGCGCAGTGGCCTGGTTCGTCGCCGGCAAGCCGGCGAGGGCGCGGTCTGATGTCCGGGACCCTGCGTAGCCCGGGTCCGGTCGTCGCAGATGACGATTTCTGCGCCGTCGAACGGTCATACGTGACGACTGAACGACAGAGTGGATACCGCGGGCCGCGGCATCTCGCGTCTGCGGATGCCACTCGATACGGTGTTCATCACGAGCCCGAAGCACGACTGCGCGACAGGAGGCAGCATATGGTCAAGCAGGTATCCGTGTTCGCTGCGGACAGTGTGCCGACCGATCCCGACCAGCATCCCCGACTGAGCGAAGAACGACTGACGGCCGACGAGGCCGCGCGTGTCGCGGCCTACCTTGAGGCCGGCACCGTGGTGATGCACACGACAGCACGGGGGATCGACGTGCTGGACGAGAATCGACGGGTCGTGCCGCTCACGATCCGCACCGATGGTGACTATGTCTGGACCGGCCCCGTCGCCTATTACGTCAAGGCGTACGGCGTCGCGCCGGACGCCGAGTTCCTCGCCCACCTGCGCGCGCGCGATTTCCGGATGCGCGTGCCGACGGATGATGAGGTGCGCGAGGCGGCCGAGATGTTCGCGCCGCACGAGTGACGCGGGCGTCTACGGAAAGATAGTCTTCTGTGATCGTCTTCTCGGGTGTGCTGACGGTGCTGGCGGCGGTCCTCACCGCGGTGGGCTGGTCATCCCATGGGGTGGCGCTGGTGGTGGGGCCTTCGGTCGCCGGGCGATCTGTGCGGGGGAGAGCCCTGGCGGTGTCGGGCGACGCGAAGCTCGTCTGGGCGTGGGTGCTGCTGCTCGCGGTCGCCGGCGGGCTCTTCGCGTCAGAGCTCGGCACCGCGCCGAGCACTGTCATCGCCGTCTCGCTCGTCGCCGCGTACGCGTTCGTCTGGTGCGCCGGTGCGGCTCTGGTCGCCGCCGTGCGCAGCGCCCGCGGCGCCGGGGGCCGTTCGTATCGTCGGCGCACGTTGCTCGGTCGGCTCGGCGTCATGGCGGTGGCGCTGGCGGTCGGCGTGCTGCTGCTGGCATGGTGGATGTCGCTCGCGCGCTGAGCGCTGCGGCGCCGGTGCGTGGCGCGCGCTGAGCGCTGCGGCATCCCGCACCGCACGATCTCGTGAGAAAGCGTGCGACCTCGCGAGGAGGCGTGCGACCTCGCGAGGAGGCGTGCGACCTCGGCTCAGTCGGTGCCGGAGTCGAACGCGGCGCCCTCGCTGGCCTCGTCGACGGCGGCGGCCTCTTCGCGGGTCGCCTGTGAGCCCTCGGAGATCTCGTCGGCGG
>Ga0180219_1000648_pt1 | contig 26193 bp, 21 predicted proteins | sample eDN3rd30CBELigMG_FD_151338 | JGI IMG/M metagenome (GOLD analysis project Ga0180219, IMG submission 151338) | Enriched Miracle-Growth compost microbial communities from Emeryville, California, USA - eDNA 3rd pass 30_C BE-Lig MG (version 2)... ... | reverse complement strand
TAAATTCACCTAAGTTATTCGTCTGGTACTCCAATGGCCTCGGACAATGTTTGCGTACCGTGTGGTACATTACCCGTATCTTCCGCCTGTGTCCCATACTATAGGGCACCATTTCGCTCCTTATCCAACCATTTACCCGCAGCTCATTGAGACTACTTTTGACGGCTGATGCATTTAGACCCGCGTCCTCACATAAACCATGATTATCCATGTAGCAATAACCTGTTCGGGCAGCATACTGGTAAACCCGTTGGAATAAAATTCTCGCTGAACTTGATAATTCCACATCATTAATCAAGTGTACGAAAGCCATAAATGCTTCTCCGTTCTTCTTGAAAATCTCGAAACCATTCGATGACTTGTCGACGGAGTTTTCGTTGCCTTTTTTCATAATAAATTATTTAAATTTGCTGCCTCTCCATTGAGACAGTGTATACCCCTATTAACTCTACTGTAGCAAACCCCTAAAACCCTTTGTTTTTTTGGATTACACTAAGGTCAATTTACATTAAGGGTCTATCTAAATATCATATACATAGATAATTATATATAGATAACAAGTAGATAAAGCATCTTTCATTAAAGAAGCAAAATCCTGATATTCACTTAAAATCAGATACACCCCCCTTAAAAATCAGCCACACCTTTCCTCCAAAAACACCAAACAACTGATTATCAGTGACACAAAAGCAAACGCAACATCTTCGTTACGTAAATAGCGGAAAATCTTAGTGTACACAATTAAAGACTTGAGGTTTATGCAAAATTGTGGTACTTTAGCTGAAAAATGGAAACAATGTAGAGAGAGCCAAAACAAAAAATATAGCGTATTATCATAACGTTGTCGTTCAGAATTACCACAAAACACGACTTAATACAACTTATGACAAGGATACGCCCAGAAATGGGCGCAGCCTTGTCTTTTGTATTAAGGGGCTGTGGTAAGCCTTGAACGGCAAAAGATTTAGGTTTGCGCCCTGTTTTATTTTACTAACCGTTCAAAAATTACCACATGCCCAAAACCGTTCGCTACAAAAATCTGGCGGCAAAATTCAAAAACCACAGATTCTCCACACCGGAATTGCTGAACCCACACGAAATTGAAAACTTCAACTTTGATGTTATCAATCCATGGGAACTATGGCAGGGAAACCTTAATGCCGAAATCATGTTGATAGGGCAGGACTTTGCCGATTCAGAATCATTAAAAAATAATCTACAGGAGGACTGGAAGAAAGAAAAAAGCAGCGCAACGAATTTAGCCCTGATAGACTTTTTTAAGATATTAGCCCATCCTATTGCAGAAATCTCGTATGCAGGAACAAGCGAATTGCCCTTGTTCTTTACTAATGCCATATTGGGTATCAAAAAAAGTGACATCCAGCACATGAGCAAGCCTGTAAAGAACATTTGGATACGGGAAAGCAGGGAGTATTTGCAGGAACTTATTGGCATCGTTCAGCCCAAGCATATCATTGCAATGGGAAAGACCGCCTACAAGGCTGTTTTCGGCATTTACGGCATCAAACCTGCTGCCAACATGAAAGAGGTCACAGGAACAAAAATAAGCCTGCCTGACGGCAAAAATTTGTTTGTGGTGCAGCATTGTTCCCCATTAGGCAGGGTAGGTAGGTCTTTACAGCAGCAAAATGAAGATTGGAGAAATATCAGGGATGAAATTGCCAACGTATTTTGATATAACATCAATAACCTAAAAATTATATCCATGAAACAACTTATACTAATTTTTGGATGGGCATTTCTTTTAGTGTCGTGTGATTTTGTTGAGAACAAAGAAAAGGAAGCAATCGAAGTCTGTAAAAACGCAAAAGCCCAAATCAAAACCGAGAATGACGACGACTATCAGGCAATGTCAAATATGGGGCTAGCGACTAATTCCACTTGGCTTGACGTATCAAACTTACTGGTGCAGGATGATCCAAATACAGATTATCAATGGTCTGCCCAAAAGACAGAAGAAAGGGATATTTACTTAGTGGGATTTTTGAGTCAGTATGGCATAGGGCTTCGTTGGGAAGTAACCCTAAAGGAAAACCTTGTAAGATTCATAAATAGCAATGAATATTTATTAAGCAAATATGAGCGTCAGATTATGGAAAGCACTACAGGGCAATTCCTTGAGGAATCAGAAGAAGACCAAACATATAGTGATTTTCCACAAGCGACCGATTTATATGCGAAATATAAATCAAACATGGTGGCCTTTGATAAAGAACATGACAAAAAACCAATCGAATTTGAGGGTAAAATCGTTGAGATCAAAAATAGTCATGGATGTGCTAAGGTAATCATACAAGGGGAAAACGATGGGTTTGGAAGAATCGACTGTGGCAACTGTTCTCCGAACGGCGACCATTGGTCTGATGAAGTTGTACCGCTCCTTGTAGGCGATGTAGTACGTATTAAAGGGTACTATTCGGCTTCTTTATCTTCTGACTATACCATATGGTTTTCCAAATGCCATGTTATTCAATAGCGGTTTAATGCACTTTTTGATAAAACCTACAAAACACATTGTTTGTCTATCCCTTATTGTCTGCTTATCTGCCGATACTTTTGGTCAGGACGTGAAAGAGGTTCTTGTTTCAAGGGCATACCGAAAAGTGCCCAACGGAAAAGTCTGGTTCATTTCCAATCAATACATCCACGAGGCGTTGTTTTCCGAGGGGGCTTTGCAGTCGGGAACATTTTGCCATGCCTCCCTTTATTCCAATCCAAGACACGCTTTCGGAATAGCTTACCACGACGGCTTTGAACAAGAGGGCAAACGGCCTAAAAACATCGGGTTTACGTTCCAAAGTATGGAAGAGACGATTGGAAGCGATGTTTACTTGATAAAACCACATTTCATCCTGCATCATGAGAATGGGATAGATGCCATCAAGAACAGCCTGTCTTGGGAATATGAGCCTATGGAAGTCGTTTTTTATCCTGAAACCGTCGTTTTCACCAATAGTTGCATTTCGGAGATGGTACTTTTTGAACGTGAAATGACGGAGACTGATAAAACGAAATATCAGAAAGTAATTCCCAAAAAGGAATAAGACCAAACATCAGGGAACATGGAATAGCTTTACATATTGGGAACAAACAATATAGGAAAATAAGGGAAATGATTGAACTTGAAAAACTACCGCAGCACCTTGAGGCACTATCACCAGGGGATTGGGACAGGCTCTTTGAACTCATACCAGAAATTGAGAGAACCCAAGATTTTAGAGGACACACTGAAATCATAAGCAAAACGGCAAGCGTTATCAGTGAGTTACGGATTAATCCAGCGTTTGACTGGATGGCATGGAAAGAGGGCGAGGCTATGGCCACCAGTAGAAATCACGACTATTCTCAACTTGATACGATTACGTCATGCAAACTGTTGGCAGCCATCATCAGGGCAGACAGGTTTACTGATGGCTTTTTGGCAGATTGCTTTGAAAGGGGTGTCATAGCAAAAATCCTTCGTGCGTTAAAAAACAACGTGTATGGTTCAGATACGTCCGAGGTCGTTTAGCCTGAATTATCAGAAATTCCCAAAGCGTTATCAAAAAATAATATAACCCTAATTTTAATACTTATGAATCTGACAGATGTACTTATTCTCTTTGGAGTTGGAATTGTTGTATTTCTTATATTCCGTGAAATTGTCATGTGGTATTGGAAGATTAACGAAATAGTCTCAAATCAAAGGGTGACCAATGAATTATTAGACGAGCAGAACGAGTTGCTGGAATCCAACAATGAAATTTTGAGCAAATTCGTTGAAGACTTTATGAAGAAGTAGCATCGTTTATAACGACATGCAACCGAAATTGCTGTCAGAACCCTGTAAGTGGTTGATTTGCGGAGGTATGGATAAAAATCATGCGCTTTTACAAGCAACTTCCCCTATTACTTCCCCCACAAAGGCATTTCTTACAACGTTGTACGGGAAATTTGACGAAATACAGCGGTTTTAGTAGCCCCCTACGGGCTACTGACCCGCTTTACGATGAGAGTAGAGCGGGTTTTTAGATTCTACCCTGCTAATATCCGAAACAAATCCTCCTTAGTGTAAAACACTTCCCGTTCGTCTTTGATCAGTGTAAGTATTCCAGCATTCACCAATTCAGTCCGCCGGATGTGTTTTTAATCTGCCTGAAAGGGGCGATGATGCTTTCAAGTCAATGGCCTCCCGCCCCCCCAACCAGTGCTTCAAAAAGATGAAATAAAATTTGGGAGTATGGAGCTACGCCTACTTCGAAAAAGAACCCAAAAACAATAACTTAAAATGATAATTCCTAAAATCTGGTGATGGTCAAATTTGTCGTATTCCTTAAAAGTTAAAACACTTCGATTATAAAGTGGTGCACCAATGAAAAATCGGCTATTTTTCTGTATGTTTCAGAATAGAAATTGTTCTAAGACTGCAACTGAATTATCCATCAAGTAGAAATAAAATGGCCCTGAGTATCGAATCCCTTATTTCGGTTTCCATACTGTGGCTTTAGGTTGGGAAACTAGTCAATTTTAATGTGTCGATTTATACGATTATGCACGATAATTTTGGCAGTAATATCGATAATACCCCAAACACCAGAAAATTTCATTGAGGTAAAATCGAGTCAAGCACCTACTTTCGCTTATTGACTGTCCTTTTGGATGATAGTACGCAACTTACTTTCGTCCAGAATAGTAATGTTCTTTCCATCCAACCGGATGCACCCTTCAACGGTAAGCTCGTTTAGCATTTTAAAAAGTGTCTCATAAGTGGTTCCTGCAAAGGAGGCAATATCCTGACGACTGACAGTGACAGCGATTGCGCCGTCACTTTTTGTACCGAACTGATCTTTCAAAGATACCAACGACTGTGCTACTCGTGCCCTTACCGACATATGTGCAAGATTACGCATTCCGCGGTGAGATTCCTGAAGTTCGTCGGCCAGAAAACGCATCAGGGTATATGTCAGGTTGGTATTGACACGAAGTGTGCTTTCGAAAAAATCCATTCCCAGGTAACAAACCATTGTTTCTTCCACGGCTGTCGCCGAAACAGGGTATCGGGCCTCTTTCCCCAACCCAAGGTGCCCGACAATGTCACCCTTTCCGGCAAAGCGAATGATCAATTCCTTTTCCCGTCCCCATTTTTTATGAATCTTCATCGTGCCGGAATAAACAAAATAGATCCCCGTTACCGGCTCTCCCTCGTTGAAGGCCCGTTGCCCTTTTTTTAACAGAAAATTTTTTCTGTGAATTCCAACTGCTGGAATCCAATCAGGAAGACATAATTTACACAAAAGACAACCCTGGAGATTGCAAGAAGAACCGCTTTCTTTTTTGTTCATTTCCGTTACAATAGTACAAATTTTTTTGATGAGGACTTTCTTCCCTACTTATCCAAAAATATAGTACAAACCATATAAAAAACCCAGTAATAGTCATTAAATAAGCAATAAGTATTATATAAAATATATTTTGCGTATTTTTGCAGCCAAATTACAGTTCGTTTTATGAAAGGCCGGCATATCAAAAACAGCATTCCGATTTCACCTACATTGGATGATTTAAACGCTACAGATAAAGTGAATCGGAAGACTGGGCTTAGTCTTTCGGCCAAAAGATTAGTTTGGGTCTGCCTACTTGCCGTAGGGATTGGTGCCGTGGTCAGTCTGATCGCCCGAATACTGATCTTGTTCATCAACCTGGTTACGAACCTTTCCTTTTTCGGGAGTGTTGGACTGCATTTCCAAGATCCCGCAGACAACCATCTTGGCATATGGGTGGTCATCATACCGGCCATAGGAGGGCTTATCGTTGGCCTCATGGCATTGTATGGCTCGAAGGCGATCCGCGGCCACGGAATACCGGAAGCCATGGAACAGATTCTTGTAAACCAAAGCCGGATCAGGCCGAAGACAACGTTGCTAAAACCAATTTCCTCCGCATTCGCTATCGGCACGGGAGGACCATTTGGTGCTGAAGGCCCTATCATCGCTACGGGGGGTGCTTTCGGTTCCACGCTAGGGCAATTCCTGAGGGTAACGCCCCGTGAACGAAAGGCCTTACTGGCTGCGGGAGCAACCGCCGGGATGTCTGCCATTTTTGGAACACCTGTTGCTGCAATCTTTCTTGCAGTGGAACTGCTCCTGTTTGAATTTTCCGCTCGAACGATTTTACCAGTCGCATTGGCATGCATCACCGGCGCTGCGGGACATTACTTTCTGTTTGAGGCCGGTCCCGTATTTCCGATGCCATTTCTTTCAACGCCCACAAATTCTGCATTGTTAATATACAGTCTAATTGGCGTGGTGATCGGGATAATTTCGCTCGGCTTGACCAAGGCAGTGTATTACGTGGAGGACTTATTTGAAAAGCTACCGATACACTGGATGTGGTGGCCGGCACTTGGTGGGCTGGCTGTTGGGTTGATTGGCTATTTTGCACCTTATACACTGGGCGTTGGGTATCAAAATATAACAAATGTGTTGTCGGGAAACATGCCGCTGGCCCTGATTCTCTCCTTGGCATTATTGAAATTTGTTTCGTGGTGCATCGCCCTTGGCAGTGGCACTTCGGGTGGAACGCTTGCTCCGTTATTGACTATCGGGGGCGCTTGTGGCGCCGCCGCCGGCTTCGCTTTCGCATTCGCTTTTCCAGGCAACGACATCAGTTTATCGATGGCAGCGCTCGTCGGCATGGCCGCCATGTTCGCAGGGGCATCGCGCGCCTATCTTACCAGTATTTTGTTTGCATTAGAGGCAACTTCGCAGTCCAATGCCTTGGTGCCCTTACTCGCAGCCTGTACCGGGTCTTATTTGATTTCACTGTTTTTTATGAAAAACACGATCATGACCGAAAAGATCGCCCGCCGGGGTGTTTCGACGCCAGAAGTATACGAGCCGGATCTCCTTAGGCAGATTACTGTCCGTCGCGTAATGAAACAACTTTTAATAGTTCCTAACGCCGTTCAAAAAACCATTGGGGAAATCAGGGAGTTTTGTCAGCTCTCCAGTGTGAAACAGGAATTTTTAGTCTTCACGGATCCAGATGATTCGTTTGCAGGCGTACTCCCAGCCGCCGAAATTTTCCGGCCGGATGCCGACCTGGAAACACCAGTATCTTCCATTGTCAAACGGGATATTTATACCATTCCAGAATCAAATCACCTAGATAAAGCTGCGGAATTGCTTGCCAAAAGCACCAATCCTTTCCTAATCGTAACTTCGGATACGCAACGGCAAGACATGAAAGGAATTATTACATATAAGGAAATTTTAGGTTGTTATCTGCGTCACACCCGCGATAATAGGGAAAGCAGGCGGGGCATGCTGCCAGGTAGGCAGCGCTTACGAATCTTGGTGAAAGGAAGACTACCGCGTACATCAGACTATTAAATGGATGACATGAAATAGTTTCATCAAAATCACCGGGCGATTAGACGTAGCGTGACCTACCTTTGGTTAAACTACTCACATAATCTTTTATTGTTATGGCAGCCTCAGTTCATTCGGGTATCATTGCTACCCATGACCAGGATTCCGGCCATCACCGGGAGGGATTCATATCCCGTTATGTATTTAGCCGCGATCATAAGATGATCGCAAAGCAATTTTTGGTTACCTCCATCGCGATGGCATTCATCGCTTTACTTCTCTCTATTCTCTTCAGGATTCAGCTTGGATGGCCTGATAAAGATTTTCCGATACTGGAAGTCTTCCTTGGAAAATGGGCGGAAGGCGGACGTATCCGACCGGACTTTTACCTTGCCCTTGTTACCATTCACGGCACAATTATGGTCTTCTTCGTACTGACCGCCGGGTTGAGCGGAACTTTTGCCAATCTGCTTATACCACTGCAAGTAGGCGCACGAGACATGGCCTCGCCATTTATGAATATGCTCTCCTATTGGTCTTTTTTCGCATCGTGCGTTGTGCTCATTGCCTCCTTCTTTATAGAAACTGGCCCCGCAAGTGCCGGATGGACCGTGTATCCACCATTGTCGGCTATACCCAAAGCCATCCCGGGTTCCGGACTAGGGATGACCCTGTGGCTCATCAGTGTATTTCTATTTGTAATTTCGTCTGTGCTGGGTTCCATCAACTACATCAGCACCGTGCTCAACCTACGTACAAGGGGAATGGATTTATGGAAAATGCCCCTCACGGTCTGGGGTCTTTTTCTGACCGCTGTTTTGGGCCTGCTTACCTTCCCGGTGCTTGTGGCAGGCTTGGTACTATTGATTTTCGACCGTAGCTTCGGAACCAGCTTTTACCTCAGCGACTTGGTCATCCAGGGCCAGATATTGCCCAATGAGGGCGGAAGTCCCATCTTGTGGGAGCATCTGTTCTGGTTCCTGGGGCATCCGGAAGTCTATATTGCCATTCTGCCTGCTTTCGGTATCGTCTCCGAGGTGATGTCCACTCATTCGAGGAAACCAATCTTCGGATACCATGCCATGGTTTACTCGCTGATCGGGATTGTGGTCCTGTCGTTTCTGGTATGGGGCCACCATATGTTTGTCTCGGGAATGAATCCCTTCCTAGGAGGTGTATTCATGATCACTACGTTGATCATTGCCGTGCCGTCGGCCATCAAAACGTTCAATTACCTGGCTACGCTCTGGCGGGGCAATATCCGGTTTACCCCGCCTATGCTATTTGCGATCGGCTTCGTATCTTTTTTGGTTTCCGGGGGGCTGACAGGCATTTATTTGGGCAATTCTTCACTGGACATCGGTTTGCACGACTCCTATTTTGTGGTGGCACATTTCCACCTGGTGATGGGATGTGCTTCCGTTTTTGGTATGCTTGCGGGAGTCTATCACTGGTTTCCCAAGATGTATGGACGGATGATGAACGAAAAGCTCGGCTATCTGCATTTCTGGATGACTTTTATATGTGCGTACCTCGTGTTCTTTCCTATGCATTTCATGGGTATTGATGGTGTTCCGAGAAGGTATTATGCGTTTACCGAATTTCCGTTTATGGAACGCTGGCTGTCTGTAAACAAATTCATCTCCTGGGCCGCCATCGTCGCCGGAATTGCACAACTCGCTTTCCTTTGGAATTATATTTACTCGGCTTTCTTTGGGAGAAAAACGGTCAGCAATCCTTGGCGTTCCAACACATTGGAATGGACCACTCCAGTGGAGCACCTACACGGCAATTGGCCGGGTGATCTTCCGACAGTTTACCGCTGGCCCTACGATTACAGCAAGCCCGGGCACCCTGAAGATTACATCAGCCAAGTGATACCCTTTTCGCAGACCAGGGAATCTAACTTATCCCACGACTTCGACGGCGACCCTGAAGGGGAACGCATACAACGGGAATGGGAATCGGCTAAAAAATCTGAATCGGCAACCGATCAACGTTAAATGCAGCTTCGAAAGCAAGTTAGTATGGAAATACGTTATTTGAGACTGATAAAAGCAATCGTGGAAGAAGGGAGTATCACCCGGGCAATGGATGTGCTTTTTCTATCGCAAAGCGCATTGAGCTACCAGTTGAAAGAAGCGGAACTGCAAATAGGGACCAAACTTTTTTTCCGGGTAAATAAAAAGTTAGTCTTAACGCCTGCGGGGAAAAAGCTCTATTCTACCGCCACCCGCGTATTGGCTGAACTAGATGAAACGGAGGACGAGATCAGGCGGATGATGGATGGAGAAAGCGGCACCATTCGGATCAGTACTGAATGCTACACCAGTTATCATTGGCTGCCGCCCGTGCTTAAGAAGTTCAAAAGTGAATTCCCGAATGTGGAGATTGAGATCGTGTTTGAAGCAACTCACCATCCCGTCGAGAAATTACTGGCAGGCGAACTGGATCTCGCAATTACCAGTAACCCCGAACATCCTGAACAAATCGAGTTCATCCAGCTCTTTTCAGATGAAATGCTGGCGGTGGTCTCCCACCAACATCCTTGGGCGAAACGGGAATATGTGGTCTCCGAAGATTTCCAGGATGCTACGTTAATCATCCACTCCCTCCCGCTGGATACGGTGTCTATCTTCCGAACCCAGCTAACCCCCAAAGGGCTCCAGCCGAAAAAACTGATCATCCTGCCGCTAACAGAGGCCTCTATCGAGCTGGTCAAGGCTAACATGGGAGTCATCGTATTGGCCAACTGGGCCATGAAACCCTATATCAATGGCCAGGTAAAAGCGGTACGCATTAACCCGGAAGGTTTTTTCAGGCAGCAGTATATCGCTCGGATGCGCAACCGGAAATATCCGGTTTATTTCGACTATTTTATCCGGTTCCTGAGAGAAGAACTCCGGACAAACGCAGAAACCAAAACACCGCAATAATTAACAGCATACAAATAAAAAACACTAAAAACATGAGTTTAAAAATTGGAGATATTGCTCCTGATTTTAAAGCGGAGACAACGGAAGGACCGATTGACTTCTATCAATGGCTGGGTAATAACTGGGCAATCCTGTACTCTCATCCCGGCGACTACACCCCAATCTGTACAACGGAACTGGGGCGCACGGCGCAGCTCAGCAATGAATTTGCCAGACGGAATACCCGCATCCTGGCCATCAGTGTCGATGGCATCGAATCCCACCGGGGATGGGTTAATGACATCAACGAAACCCAGCATACCAGAGTCGACTTTCCCATTATCGCCGACCCGGACAAGACGATCTCCCGGTCGTACCAAATGATACACGATAACGCTTCTTCGTCGGCAACCGTCAGGTCGGTGTACTTCATTGGCCCGGATAAAAAGATCAAGGCAGCTATTACCTATCCGGCATCCACCGGCAGAAATTTCACAGAGATATTGCGTGTACTCGATTCCCTGCAATTGACGGATCGTTATAGCGTGGGTACCCCGGTGGACTGGGAGGTGGGGCAGGATGTGGTGATTTCGACTTCAGTAAGCAACGACGAGATCCCCTCAAAATTTCCGAAGGGCCATCGAGAAGTCAATTCTTATTTACGTTATACACCGCAACCCGATAAATAAGGGTTGAGGGCAACCTAATACAATGGAAGATTTCGACACGTTATGCGTTCACCCCCTGGGGAGAAATGTCCACCCGAGCGGTTCCGTGGCATCGCCTATTTACCCTTCTGCCGCGTATGATTATACCGGCAATGAAGGGTTACGCTATCCGGGTTTTTACTCGACGTATAACCAGCTACGGACCGGCGAAATCATCGCAAAGCTGGAAGGTGGGGAATGGGGGGTGACACTCAGCTCCGGTATGGCCGCTATCAGCACGGCGATTCTGTCATTCGTACAGCAGGGGGATCATGTGATTTTCGCTGCGGATCTTTATGGTGGTACTATGGCGCTGGCCGAACAAGAATTTCCCAAACGCGGCATTGCTTTCAGCTATGCAGGAAATACCATGGAAAGTTTCCGGGCAGCACTTAGTGGGACCACCAAATTGATTTACCTCGAAACGCCTGCCAACCCACTCCTAGGCATTGTGCCGTTGAAACAGCTTGCCGAGTTGGCCCGGGCAAATGGAATCATGACAATTGTGGATAACACATTTGCATCGCCCATTAATCAACACCCGATAGCGCATGGAATCGATATAGTCGTCCACAGCGGAACGAAGTTCCTAGGCGGCCATAACGACCTTCCGTTTGGCGCACTGGTTACCGCCGAAATGCACCGCGAAAAAATCCTTTCCACGGCGAAAATGTATGGCGGGTCACTATCCGCCCAAGCGTGTTACCTCGCAGAACGAAGCCTCAAGACCTTGGCCCTCCGGGTAAAAAAACAAAATGAAAACGCGATGTATCTGGCCGATTACCTTTCCGGGTTGGCTGGTATACGTTCCGTTTTCTATCCCGGTCTCCCTTCCCACCCGAATCATGTGATTGCCAAAGAACAGATGAGCGGCTTCGGAGGCATCCTGTCTTTCGAGCCGGACCTGAATGCCGGCCGACTGCCTATTTTTCTGAAGAACTTGTCTATTATTCAACCTGCCCTCAGCCTCGGTGGTGTGGAAAGCCTTATCTGTGCACCCGCAGAAACGTCACATCGCGGGCTTACCTCTGAAAAACGTCGTTCCCTTGGTATAAACGATCATCTATTGCGGCTTTCGGTCGGCATTGAAAATGCCTCGGAACTCGCATCCGATCTGCAACATGCGCTGGCGAAAGCTCAATAAAAGTCCACTTTTTCAACTGCTGATCTTCAGACTAAGCATCCTATTTTGGGATTATGCTCAACAATTGTATCTTGTGTGCAGTTGTATACGTTAGTATAGACGGGATGGTTTTTTTATGAACATACGATTTCCGGTTTTAGTAGGATTACTGACTGCGATGGGGCTTACCGTCCTTTCACTCTCCTTGGCCCTTGGACAGACAACCATCCGGGGGACGGTAACCGATGCATCTACAGGCGAAGGCATTTCCGGTGTAAGTATATTCCTTGCCAACACCTCAGTCGGTACTTCGACAGATAGTTCAGGACGTTATACATTGACCTTCAACGATTCTGCCACCCAAATTCACTTCAACGCTCTTGGCTATAAATCCATTTTCCAACCCCTTTCTGAGGGGACGTCGCTAACCATTGACGTGGCGCTCGAGGAAGACGCCCAGGTACTAGACGAGGTGACCATCAGCGGAAAAGGGCGTTACCGCAATCGTGACAATCCTGCCGTGGAACTGATCCGGAAAGTCATCGAACATAAAAAAGCCAATCGCCTATCGCGCTTCGATTATGCTTCGTTTGAAGTGTATGAAAAAATCATGATGGCAATAAGCGATGTGCCCAAATTCGTTACAAACAATGCACTCACGCGCGGATATCGGTTCGTATTTGAAAATGTGGATACGACGCTCGTCCCCGGCCGTTCTCTTTTGCCCGTTTACCTTGAGGAAAATCTATCCCACCGATACCAACGGCTCCATCCGAAAACTGAAAAAACCATTGTTACTGCCAATAAAAAAACTGAGCTGGATAAACGGTATATAAATAACGAAAACATCGAGACCTATTTTAAATTCATCCACGGCGATGTAGATATTTACGAGAACAACATTTTAATTCTGAATAAACCGTTTCTTAGTCCCACGGCAGATGCGGCTCCCTTGTTCTATAAGTTTTTCATTACCGATACCGTATCCAACGCAGAAGGACAATTCGTCGAATTGACATTTGTACCCCGAAATAACGAAGACCGCCTGTTCTCCGGCAAATTGCAGGTTACCTTAGATGGCAACTATGGGATACGCCGCGCAGACATTTGGATAGACCACCGGGCCAATCTCAATTGGGTAAATGATGTATCCATTTCGCTGCGCTTTCGCCGCCATCATAATGGAATTTATCTCCTTTCCCACTCCGATGTAAAAATGAATTTCGGATTATTTGAAGGTGAGCGCGGCGCCTTTGGACAGCGAACGCTCGTCTACAGCGACTACAATACAGATAGGGTAATCCCTTCCAGCACGTTCACCGGGCAACAGATTATTAAATTGGCCGATGCCACACAGCAAACGGAAAGTCATTGGGAAACCGAGCGCCCGCTGCAGCTCACCGACGCGGAAGCAAAAACCTATACCAACCTTGACAGCTTGCAGCGTAATAAGTCATTCAGGCGTACATTGCGCTTAGGCTACCTTGTTGCCCAAAGTTACGTCAACGCTGGCCCGGTAGAATTCGGTCCGCTTGAATACTCCTACAGCTTCAACGATTTGGAAGGCAGCCGCATCCGATTAAGCGGCCGCACCACCCGCCAATTTTCGGAAAAGCTTTACGCCGAGGCTTACGCAGCATATGGATTTCGTGATGATCGCGTGAAATTTTTTACAGGGATAGCGCATACACTCAATAGAAAGCGTATTGGAGAGTATCCTGCACACTACTTACACGTTACTTATCAGCAAGACGCCCGCGAACCCGGACAATTACTGGGCTTCCGAAATGGCGATAGCTTTTCGCGCTCTTTCCGAAGCGGCAATCAGGATAAATGGTCCTATTATGATATATTCAAACTAAATCATGTTGTCGAGTTTGGCAATCACGTGATGCTGCAAACTTTTTTCACCTCACAGCGACAGGCACCGGCCTCAAAATTGTTTTTTATCACAGGTCAAACCGGTCAGGATACGCTGAAAGCATTGCAAACAGCTGAATTAGGCATTGATCTCCGCTGGGCACCTAACGAGGAATTTTTTCAACGAAACCTTGAGCGCTCTCCCATTATTAACGAATATCCAGTGTTCAATTTGCGGTATAATTTGGGATTAAAAGGTTTCGGCGGCGAATATACCTACCATGCATTGCGACTGGATATCTTTAAACGCATTTTCCTTTCGCAGTTAGGCCTGGTAGATGCGAACTTTGGCACCGGCTACATCTTCGGTACGGTGCCCTTTCCGCTGTTGGATATACCGAATGCGAGCAAGACCTACATGCTGGCGCCGGATTCTTATGCATTGCTCAACAACTTAGAATTCGTAAGCGACCAATACATCAAGTTAGCCCTCGAATACCGCCCACACGGTTTCTTTTTCAACAAAATTCCGTTAATCAAAAAACTGAAGATTCGCGAAGTAGCCGGATTTAAGTTCTTATATGGAAATGTCCGGCCCGAAAACAGGCCGGAAAATAATCCGGATGTATTTCTGTTGCCCCGGGACCTGCGGGGCAACCAAACTACCTTTACCCTCGAACGAAAACCCTATATGGAAGCAAGTGCCGGTATAGAGAATATCTTCAATGTGCTCCGGGTAGAATATGTAAGGAGATTGTCGTACCTTAACCATGCCGACATCGACAGGGGTGGGATACGATTTAGCTTAAAGGTAGATTTTTAGTCAGCAAAAAACAAATACCATGGCCTATCAAAATTTAGTTGTCAACAATCAAGGTTATATACGTCATATCGTAATTAACCGCGAAGAAAAACTGAACGCACTTAACAAACAAACGCTGGCCGAACTGCACGATGCCGTCACCGAAGCGTTAGCTGCCGATACCGTCCGGGGCATCGTATTGACGGGTGCCGGTGAAAAGGCCTTTGTTGCCGGTGCAGACATTTCGGAATTTGCCAACTTCGATGCCGCACAGGGGCGTGCGCTGGCATACGAGGGTCAAACCAATGTTTTCGATCTCATCCACGCTGCGGAGAAACCAATTATTGCGGCCATCAACGGCTACGCGTTGGGTGGGGGACTTGAATTGGCATTAGCCTGCCATATACGGGTCGCCGTGGCCTCCGCCAAATTAGGCCTACCGGAAACATCACTGGGTTTGATACCCGGATATGGCGGCACACAGCGGTTGACGCATCTGGTTGGACGGGGAAGAGCGCTGGAGATGATCCTAACAGGCGATATGATTTCCGCCACGGACGCACTTGAATATGGTCTTGTAAACCATGTCGTTGAACAGGCTGAGCTGTTTACGAAGGTAGAGAGCATTCTTCAACGCATTGCTTCACGTTCCCGAAGCGCCGTATCAGCGGCCATCAAGGCCATCAATGCCAGCCTAGGCTCGGTCAAGCTGGGATTTGAAACAGAGATTAATCTGTTCGGCCAATGTTTCGGAAGTCCGGATTTCAAAGAAGGGGTAAGCGCATTTTTGGAAAAGCGAAAACCAAATTTCTAGTTTCGCGTTTTAGTGGTAAATTAATCGGCATTATCTATGTCCCACTCCGTATTTACCCAAAAGGAGCGCAACATCATTACGTTGGTGCTTTTGCTGCTATTGGGTGTGGTAATAGCTTATGCCGTACGAGGGATCATCGGGGCATTGCTAGGCACCATGGTTATGTATACCATATTCCGTCCGCTGAATAGTTGGCTGGTGGAACGTCTCAAATGGCGAAGACCATTGGCGGCGGTCTTCATCATTATTATTTCATTCCTCATCATCGTATTGCCATTTTTAGGAATAGGCACCATGCTAACCAACAAAATCGTGGAGTTGGTTAAAAATCCCGAATGGATCAAGAATACAGTCAATACAATCAATGAATATGCGGGCGATAAGCTGGGCAAACCGGACTTACTGCGAGAGCAACTGGAAAAAAGTGCTTCCTATCTCGGTGGCCTTCTTACTTCATTACTCAGTGGAGCAGCTGGCTTATTTCTGGATATCACCGTGATGTACTTTCTTCTGTATTTCATGTTCATTAACTTCAGGGGATTCGAACGTGGATTGCTTCGCTATTCACCTTTTCGCATTGAAAATGCAATTAAATTTGGCCATGAATTACGCAACATCACTTATTCTAACGTCATCGGACAAACGTTCATCGCCTTGGTCCAAGGAGGTGCCCTGGCACTGGGGTTTTGGATTTTTGGATTTGATGATCCCATATTTTGGGGCGTAATTTGTGCAATACTGGCCTTTGTCCCGCTTCTAGGTCCCCCGCTTGTTTTTGTGCCGGCAGCGGTCTACGCATTTACCCAGGGAGATAACTTTGCCGCCATCGGGTTGTTAATATACGGTTTCGTCGTAGTGATCAACATTGATAATGTCCTACGTCTTATTATCGCAAAAAAAGTAGGAGACATCCACCCCATTATCACAGTAGTGGGCGTAATCATCGGAATACCGCTCTTTGGTGTCATGGGTTTAGTATATGGTCCACTGTTGCTTTCCTACTTCCTTATTACGGTACGTATTTACGAAACCAACAAAAAACAACGCCCCTTAAACGCCGAAGAACTCATACCCCCAAAGCAGCCATAGGGGCGATATTGTCATTGTATTTTGGTATTTCGTGAATACGAACATTTTATCTAAGTTTGCCGTCTTATGAGCAAGCAAACAGACGATTTTTTCAAAAACGTAATTTCACACGCCAAGGAGTACGGTTTCGTATTTCCTTCAAGCGAGATATATGATGGTTTGAGTGCGGTATACGACTACGGACAGTTGGGATCCGAACTCAAAAATAACCTCAAAACCTACTGGTGGAAGGCCATGGTTCAGCTTCATGAAAACATCGTGGGCATCGATGCTGCAATTTTCATGCACCCCACTACCTGGAAGGCTTCCGGCCACGTGGATGGCTTCAACGATCCGATGATAGACAACAAGGATTCGAAAAAGCGCTACCGAGCCGACCAGCTAATCGAGGATAAGATTGCCCGCTATGAGGCTGACGGAAAAGTCGAAGAAGCTCAGCAGTTGCAAGCGGATCTCGATGCGGCGCTCAACGCAGACGACCTTTCTAAACTCAAAGCGCTCATTGAAGCGCATGACATTGTTTGCCCCATCTCCGGCACGAAAAACTGGACCGACGTACGGCAGTTTAATTTGATGTTTTCGACGCAGATGGGGGCATCGGCTGAAGATGCCGAAACAGTATACCTACGGCCCGAAACAGCGCAAGGCATCTTTGTTAACTTTCTGAACGTGCAAAAAAGCGGCCGGATGAAAGTTCCCTTTGGAATTGCTCAGATCGGAAAAGCATTCCGTAACGAGGTCATCGCCCGCCAATTCATCATGCGTATGCGTGAATTTGAGCAGATGGAACTGCAGTTTTTTGTGCGGCCCGGCACGGAGCTTGATTGGTATAACCAATGGAAAGAAACCCGGCTAAAATGGCACCTTGCGGTTGGCGGCGACCCGGCGAAATACCGTTTCCATGACCACGTCAAGCTCGCCCATTATGCCAATGCAGCCGTTGATATCGAATACGATTTTCCATTTGGGTTCAAAGAAGTAGAGGGTATCCACTCACGCACCGACTTTGATCTCAGCCAACACCAAAAATATTCAGGTAAGAAAATACAGTACTTCGACCCTGAGATCAACCAGAATTATGTGCCCTATGTGATTGAAACCTCCATAGGTTTAGATCGGCTTTTTCTTACGGTATTGTGCAACTCATTTGAAGAGCAGGATCTTAGTACCGCGGATAAGCAAGATTCGCGGTCGGTGCTACGCTTTCATCCCACGTTGGCTCCGGTGAAGGCAGCCATCTTGCCGCTCACCAAAAAGGATGGACTGCCCGACAAAGCCAGGGAAATTCTTAATCGGCTTAAAATAGATCACAACGTCCAATACGACGAGAAGGACTCCATCGGCAAACGCTACCGTCGGCAGGATGCCATTGGTACGCCATTTTGTATCACGGTTGACTACCAATCGCTGGAAGACGACACGGTGACCCTCCGCCATCGCGATAGCATGGAACAGGAACGTGTTGCAGCAGCCGACCTGGAGAAAATTGTTGCCGACTTAGTCGGTTGGAAAAATCTATTGGGCGGCTTATAGCCCGCCGTACCGATTTTCCTTTATTTGCCATACACGGTAAATTCCGCTATCGACACGACCGATCGGCTAGTTGATGCGTTAGCCACGGATTCTATCGCGAATCGGAAATAACGCGCTTGTACCGGTTTGGCGAACTCCACAAATTGTAGTATAGGGTTGGCCACGATATTAGAAAACTCTCCGCTACCGACGGCTTGCCACTGGCTCCCGTCTACACTTGTTTCAAAAACATAGCGGTTTACCAAGCCCGCTGCCTCCCCGTCCTGCCGGGGGAGATAACCCATGCCTGTGAGGGTCTGCAGACTGCCCATGTCGACGCTAAAGCGCTTAGGTAAACCTATTTCATTCGTGAGCCAATGGGTATTTGTATTTCCATCCCACGCCAATGCCGGATCACCACCGTCTAATGAATTGTCGACTATTTTCCATGCCGATGCGTTCAAGGCCTTTCGGTCAGTGATTTGCGTTGCAAATTCTACCGTTGCTTCCTTAAACAGACCAAAATCGCTGAGCGCTATAGCTACCGGAGCAAATAGCCGCAGCCGCACTTGCTTCGTAGTAACTGGTTCTTTCAGAGGAATAAGTCGGCTGGAGCCGATGCTGGTCGCCATGACTAACGGCTGCCACGCCTCGTCCTGCCATACATCTATCCAGACGCTATCTAAACGCTGCCCCAGTTTGATATTTTCACGTAGGCGGATAAGATCAAAGGTAGCCTCGTCCTTCAATTTTACAACCAGTTCAGGCTGGGTTACATCATCGTTGGTAGCCCAATAGCTATAGCGGTCGTCATCCAATAAATTGGCAGGACCGAAATGCTTTTCTTTGTCCTTGCGTATATTGGATGCGTTAAACGAAGCGCCCGAGGCAAAGTTTTCTGCAAATGTTTTATGCAACTTTTCACCAAACCCTTTGAGCGAAGCGACGTCATTAGGGTGCAGCAAGCCGTCCGTATTAGGGGCGAGCCCCAAGTTGAACGCTGCGCCACGGCCCACGCTTTTAAGATAAAGGTCAAACAGCTGATCGGGTGTTTTTACATCATTGTCCTGCTCCGGGTGATAAAACCATCCCGGGCGCTGCGGCACATCGCACTCGGCGGGAATCCAATACTTCCCGTTTCGCTGCCCACTTCCCAAAAACCGTTCGTCAATATGGCCAGGTGCAGGTTTACCACCATCGGGAGCCACCGGTGTAAATGTGGCCCAGGAGGTCTCCGCAGCTTCACCTTTTTCATTTCCCACCCATCGTATATCCGGACCGATGTCACTGAAAATTACCGCGGTGGGTTGCATCTCTCGTGTAATTGGCCACGTTTTTTCTTCCCATTCGTAATACGTAGATCGATCGATACGACGGGTCTCGTTTGCGCCGCCATAGTAGCCGTCGCCGCCATTGGCACCATCGTGCCAGCTGACAAACAACGGCCCGTAGTTACCATATAATTCCCGTAACTGCTCCCGATAAGCGTCGGCATATTCGGGAGCACCATAGGCGGGAAAATTTCGATCCCAAGCAGACACATACACCCCAAACTGCATTCCCTGTTTGTGAGCGGCTTCCATAAATTCCTTCACCATATCGCCCTTTCCTTCACGCCATGGGCTGCGGGAGATGTTATAATCCGTCGTTTTTGTCGGCCACAAACAATAGCCGTCGTGATGTTTGGCTACCGATATCAATCCATTGAATCCTCCAGCCTTGGCAGCTGCAGCAATCTGGTTGGCATCAAAATGCTTCGGATTGAATAAATCAGCCGGTGCATCGCCAAACCCCCACTCTTTATTCTGAAATGTGGTTGGCGTAAAGTGGATTAAACAATACATTTCTAGCTCATGCCAGTTCAACTGCGCTGCGGTAGGTATCGGTCCATAAGGACTAGGCTCGTCACTTTTAGCGCTGTCAACTGAGTTACATCCTGCCGTTAATCCTACGACTGCTACCACGCCGAGGAACATTAGCTTTGTTACATTATCGAATATCATGTGAGTTCGGATTTATATCGGACGATAAAGATAAACGTTTCTATGGTAGCTCGCCCAGCTATTGCGAAAATAACTTAGCAAATGGATAACTAAAGTGAATCACATCAAATCATTCAATTTTATATATATAGGCATGTATTATCAATTTTAACTATAAAGTATCATTATAAGTGATTTAACGTATCCACACAATCCTTTTATATTTGAAATTAGCAATGCAACGAATTGACAACCCTTAAAGACATTCCTTATGGACAGCAATGCAAATGACACAGGCAAATGCCCATTTTCTGGCAATTTTGCGCCCTCAAAACCGATTAAAACTCATGTCGGGAGTAGAGGAACTAAAAACCGCGACTGGTGGCCAAATCAGTTAAAAGTAAGCATCTTGCGGCAGCATTCACCCGTATCCAACCCCATGGGCGAAGCTTTCAATTATGCTGAAGAGTTTAACAGTCTCGACCTGGATACAGTAAAGGAAGATCTACGCAAGTTGATGACCGATTCCAAGGATTGGTGGCCTGCGGATTTCGGTCACTATGGGCCATTATTTATACGCATGGCTTGGCATAGCGCGGGCACTTACCGGATAGGCGATGGCCGCGGCGGTGCGGGTCGTGGCCAGCAGCGGTTTGCCCCGCTCAACAGCTGGCCCGACAATGTCAGCCTCGACAAAGCACGTAGATTATTGTGGCCTATTAAACAAAAATATGGCAGAAAGATATCCTGGGCGGACCTGCTGATCCTGACCGGAAATGTGGCACTTGAATCGATGGGCTTCAAGACCTTTGGGTTCGCTGGCGGTCGCGAGGATACATGGGAGCCTGACGAAGACGTCTATTGGGGATCCGAGAAGACTTGGTTAGGTGGCGATGTGCGTTATGCCCGCGGTTCCGAAGGCGTTAGGAAAGAAAGTGCAGTACTTGTATCGGATGACGACGCTGACGGCGACATCCATAGCCGTAACCTGGAGAATCCACTTGCCGCCGTGCAAATGGGACTCATTTACGTTAATCCAGAAGGTCCTGATGGCAATCCGGATCCAGTGGCAGCAGCTTATGATATCCGTGAAACCTTTAAACGCATGGCCATGAACGACGAAGAAACTGTTGCGCTCATTGCCGGCGGCCACACCTTTGGCAAAACCCACGGTGCAGGCGATTCATCACTTGTTGGCGCTGAGCCTGAAACTGCTGACCTCGAAGAGCAAGGTCTGGGCTGGAAAAGCAGTTATGGTACAGGCAAGGGCGGTGACACCATCACCAGCGGTTTAGAAGTCACCTGGTCAACCACCCCCACAAAGTGGAGCACCAATTTCTTTTGGAATCTGTTCGGCTATGAATGGGAATTGACAAAAAGCCCCGCAGGTGCACATCAATGGGTCGCAAAGGGAGCTAATCCAATCATACCCGATGCCCACGACCCTTCCAAAAGGCATTTACCCACCATGCTTACGACCGACCTAGCCCTGAGATTCGATCCAGCCTACGAAAAAATTTCCCGCCGATTTTTTGAAAATCCGGATGAGTTTGCCGATGCTTTCGCTCGCGCTTGGTTCAAACTGACACACCGCGATATGGGACCAAGAACACGCTATCTTGGTCCCGACGCACCTGAAGAAGAACTGATTTGGCAGGATCCGATTCCCGTAGTAGACCATGAGTTAATCGATGACCAGGACATTGCTACGTTGAAAACTGATATATCGGAATCCGGGTTATCGGTGTCACAGCTGGTTGCCACCGCTTGGGCATCGGCATCCACCTTTCGCGGTTCGGACAAACGAGGAGGCGCAAATGGGGCACGTATCCGGTTAGAACCGCAAAAAAGCTGGGAGATTAACAATCCTCCACAGCTCGCAAATGTATTGGCAAAACTCGAAGACATCCAAGTCGCATTTAATAACAAGCAGTCCGACGGCAAACGGGTTTCCCTTGCTGACCTCATTGTTTTAGGGGGTTGTGCAGGTATTGAAAGGGCTGCAAAGGATGCAGGATACGACGTAGCAGTTCCCTTCCATCCGGGTCGTATGGATGCGCTACAGGAGCAGACCGACGTAGAATCGTTCGCGCTGTTGGAACCGGTGGCCGATGGCTTCCGCAACTTCCTAAAGACCAAATACAGTGTGTCTACCGAAGAATTGCTAATCGACAAAGCTCAATTGCTAACACTGACAGCTCCTGAATTAACCGTTCTTATCGGCGGTATGCGCGTGTTGAACACGAATTTTAACAATACTCCACACGGTGTATTTACCCACCGTCCCGAAACGCTTACCAATGATTTCTTCGTAAACCTACTCGATATGAACACTGCCTGGAAAGCAATCGATGAATATCGGGAATTGTTCGAAGGTCTTGACCGCGCAACAGGTGAACTTAAATGGACCGCAACCCGCGCTGATCTTGTTTTTGGCTCAAATTCAGAACTTAGAGCGCTTGCCGAAGTGTATGGAAGTTCAGATGGACAAGAAAAATTTGTGAAAGACTTTATTGCCGCATGGAATAAAGTGATGAACCTCGATCGTTTTGATTTGATTTAATCTGCCAATATTCCGCAAGCCCATCAATGGAAACCGGGAAAAGAAACCCTCCCCTAGCTAATCGGTGGGGAGGGTTTCTTTTTATTTTTCTCCCGAATTTAAAGCATTTACACCTATTTTCGCATCATTACTAAAAAGTAAACATTTCAAAAAATATGCATTTGCCAGTAAAGCATCCCACTCGACTATTTTTAACGATTGCATCACTTTCTTTATTTACCCTGCAATCTGTCGCCCAAGAACACGTTTTCAATAGTTGGCTCGCTTGGTTTAATAACGTGAAATTCACCGACAAGTGGGGTATGAATCACGATATTCAATTCCGAGCAGGAAACGATTGGAGCAGTAATTCATCGCTTTTAATTCGGTCTGGTATCAACTATTACGTCAACCAGCGCCAAACCGCTGCTTTGGGATACGCCGCTACGTTGGCAACCCACGAACTCGCCACAGACGCCTCTAGATTAACCGAACACCGCATTTGGCAGCAGTACATTATTACTGGAACAACGTTAGGTGTCCCACTCCAGCATCGGTTCCGCCTCGAGCAGCGTTTTCTTAAACGTCCCGACGAAACGGCATTTACCCAGCGAGCAAGGTATTTCATCAGGAGTGTTATTCCACTTCGTTCTCCTTCGGACCAACCCTTTCACCGGGGTATATTCACCTCGCTTCAAAATGAGCTTTTCTTCAACATACACAATCAAAAAGCGACCAATGGAAAATGGTTCGACCAAAATCGCGCTTATGTGTCCATTGGTTTCCGATTTTCGGAAAAGTATGACCTTGAAACGGGATACTTAAATCAATTCCTGGTTAGAAAGGCAGCACCAAATTCAATGATTCATAGCTGGCAAATAGCCATTTATACTCGCCTGTAAAATTATCCGTCTAATTATCAGTAAATTAAAACAGATATTGAAATCTTTTCAAATTAAATCTACTAAATAAATAGACTTTATATATATTTGCATCATGAAAGCAATAAATTATAAAACGATCAGCTGCAACCCATCGTGTATGTATACACGAACGATGTCTTATACGCGCGGTTGAAGGTGCTTTGATGATATGATATAGTAAGGCCTCTTCGACAACGAACTATCGAAGAGGCTTTTTCGCTTAAAAGATAAAAAAAGAAAACAATGGCAACAGTAACGGAAAAGCAGTATATCGATCCAAAGATTACGTTGGTCGGCGCTGGCCCGGGGGATCCCGATTTAATCAGTATAAAAGGCGTAAATGCACTAAAAACAGCAAATGTTATTTTATATGACGCGCTGGTAGATGAGCGGTTATTGGATTATGCCCCCCAAGAATCCATTAAAGTCTACGTGGGTAACCCATCTGGCGACGAAAATTTTTCACAGGGTGTAGTCAATCAATTGATGGTTGATTACGCGTTGAATTTCGGTCACGTGGTTCGGTTAAAAGGGGGCGATCTATTTGTCTTTGGCCGTGGGTATGAAGAGCTTGACTATGCAGCTTCCTACAGTATCGAAACCGCGATTATCCCAGGTATTTCCAGTGCGATATCTATACCTGGCTTACAAGGCATTCCCGTTACGCACAGCGGGTCGAGCGAAAGCTTGTGGATTCTCTCGGGTACGGACAGTAAGGGCAATTTATCTACCGAATTGCGCGATGCGGCTCGTAGCAGCGCCACAGTTGTTGTATTACTTGGCTTTGACAGATTGGCCGAGATCGTAGCCATTTATCAGGAGATCGGAAAAGGAGGCTTACCCACCGCTGTCATTCAAAACGGCTCTATGACGAATGAGAAAACCGCGATTGGTTTAGTTAACACCATTATAGAGACAGCGGAAGAAAAAGGTATCGACAATACCGGTCCCGTGCTACTCGTCTTTGGGGCTACCGTGGAATTACATCACGACTTTCAACGGATTAAGCAATTCTTCGAATCGAGTTTTTGAAATTTCTCTCTTCATAGTAAGTTTACAATTGGGTTAGTAAGTATAGAGTGCCTGTCCCGCAGGCACTCTTACTTTTCATAGCTATTATTTCGAGGGAGGTGGATCATCGCTCACACACCTAAAGCCAAGATTATTACTCCCGCTGCTTATCTCACCTTTTCCTCTACTACCGGCAACATAACGCTCACAATATTGTTCATTGCACAGGAATGAGCCTCCTCGTTGTACCCGTTTGACGGCGCCGGGCTCCATCGGATCGTAGCTGTCTGACGGCCCCTTGGGATTCTTCTTCGGACTACTTTTATAGTAGTCTGGTCGATAATAATCCGAGCACCATTCCCATACATTGCCATCCATATCATATAATCCGAAAGCATTGGGTGCATACGATTTAACCGGAGCTACACCTTTATAGCCATCTTCCCCTACATCCTCCGCAGGAAAATTACCTTGGTAAACATTGGCTGCCCAGCTGCCTTTCGGTTTTAGTTCGTTGCCCCAATAATACTTGCTATTGGGCGCTCCGCCACGCGCAGCAAGTTCCCATTCGGCTTCTGTGGGCAGTCGCTTTCCCGCCCATTTAGCAAATGCCGCTGCATCTTCGTACGCAATGTGCACCACAGGTTCATGCTCCCGACCCTTTATACTGCTTCCGGGTCCCTCCGGTTGACGCCAACTTGCTCCCACCACATACTGCCACCATTGAAGGTGATTCGCTAATCCGACAGCATGATCGGGTGGCGTGAATACCGCCGAGCCGGGCTGAAGGGCATCCAATGGTACATTTGGAAAGTCCTTAGGATCGAGCGGCCGCTCAGCAACCGTCTGATAACCGGTAGCAGACACAAAACGGGCAAATTGCCCATTGGTTACCTCGTGTTCGTCCATCCAGAATCCATCTACAGTAACCTCATGTAACGGACTGGCATCCTCAAAGTCGTTTGATCCCATTTGAAATGTACTGCCATTTACATAAACCATCGGTGCATCATCCGACCCCAGAAAACTATGCCCTGTCTTCGACTCCGCTATAGCGGCGGCACGTGAAGGGATACCATGTGCTACGCATGTTATTGCACTGTCACCGTCAAGCACATTTTCTTGCTGTGTTTGTTCTGTTTGTTGTTGTTTCGGATTCATGCAGGCGGCTACCAATAACCACGCACCACTAACCAAAAAAAGGAGTCTTCCTCGATTCATAAAGCCTAACATTAATTCATTTACACGACGGCGAATGTCCTGAAAGCCAACCTCCGTCTAAGAGTTAAAGGTATCATTTGATTACGAATAATACAAATCTCTTCGTGCGAGAAATTGCTACATTCTCTGCTACAGGAAAACAGCTGTACGATACAGGCAAGAAAGGGTTAAAAAAACAAAAGCCCCGTTGCATAAGCAACGGGGCTCTGAATGAAATCCGGCACCGACCTACTCTCACGCCTGTTACGGCAATACCATCGGCTCTGGCGGGCTTAACTGCTCTGTTCGGGATGGGAAGAGGTGGACACCGCCGATATAGGCA
>Ga0180219_1000647_pt1 | contig 26197 bp, 26 predicted proteins | sample eDN3rd30CBELigMG_FD_151338 | JGI IMG/M metagenome (GOLD analysis project Ga0180219, IMG submission 151338) | Enriched Miracle-Growth compost microbial communities from Emeryville, California, USA - eDNA 3rd pass 30_C BE-Lig MG (version 2)... ... | reverse complement strand
CGCGATCTCGCGCGCCTCGGCGGCGGAGCAGCCGATCGGCTTCTCGACGAGCACGTGCTTGCCGGCCGCGATGACGGCGAGCGCGTGCTCGCGGTGCAGCTCGTTCGTCGAGGCGACGTAGACGACGTCGACGTCGGGGGCGGTAAGCAGCGCGGCGTACGAGTCGTAGGCGCGCTCGGCGCCGGCCTCCGCGGCGAAGGCCTGCGCGCGGGCGAGGTCGCGCGAGGCGACGGCGACGATCCGCTGGTCGGTGTGCTCGCGGACGGCGCTCGCCCAGCTCCGCGCGATCCGCCCCGGCGCGAGGATCCCCCACCGCAGCGCCGGCCCACCGCGCAGCGCCGCGGTCCTCGGCCCGGGAAACCCTCCCACCCCGCCATCCTCCTCCCTTTTTCAGGAGTACCGCGGGGTTCGCGTGCGTATTGCACGCGTACCCGCCCGTACTCCTGAAAAAGGGAGAGAATCGGGGGGTGGGCGAGGGGACGCGAGAACGCGATGTCGTCATCGTCGGCGGGGGGCACAACGCGCTCGCCGCCGCCGCATATCTGGCGCAGGCCGGCCTGAGCGTCACCGTGCTCGAACGGCTCGACGACGTCGGCGGCGCGGCCGTCTCCGAGCAGGCGTTCACCGGCCTCGACGCGCGGCTCTCCCGCTACTCGTACCTCGTGTCGCTCCTGCCGCGCTCGATCATCCGCGATCTGCGGCTCGACATCCGGCTCGCCCGCCGCCGCTACTCCTCATACACCCCGCGGCCCGGCACCGACGAAGGGCTGCTCATCGACCGCGTCGACCACGCCGCGAGCGCCCTCGGCCGCGACGCCGCCGGCTGGCGCACCCTCTACGAATCGACCGGACAGCTCGCGCGGACCCTCTTCCCGAGCGTCACCGCGCCCCTCATGACCCGCTCCGAAGCGCGACGCGCGGTCGCCGACGAGACGACGTGGATGGCGTTCATCGAGGAGCCCGTCGGCCGGGTCATCCAGGACGCCCTCGTCGACGACCTCGCCCGCGGCGTCGCGCTGACCGACGCGCTCATCGGCACCTTCGTGCCGAACGTCGACGAGAGCCTCGCCGGCAACCGCTGCTTCCTCTACCACGTCATCGGCGGCGGCACCGGCGACTGGGACGTGCCCGTCGGCGGCATGGGCTCGGTGACGGGCGAGCTGCGGCGGGCCGCGGCGCAGGCCGGCGCGGAGTTCGTGACGGGCGCAGAGGTCCTCAGGGTCGACCCCGACGGCGGCGTGCGCGCCCGGATCGGGGATGACGAAGTCGTCTTCGCGGCAGGCCGGGTGCTCGTCGGCTGCTCGCCCGACGAGCTCGCACGCCTGCTCGGCGAGACGCCCGCATCCCGCGCCGAGGGCGCGCAGGTCAAGGTCAACCTGCTGCTCAAGCGCCTGCCGCGCCTGCGCGACCACCGGCTCGACCCGAGGGCCGCCTTCGGCGGGACCTTCCATGTCAACGAGACGTGGTCGCAGCTCCAGACCGCCTACGACGAGGCGGCGGCCGGATCGGTGCCGTCGACGCTGCCGCTCGAGATCTACTGCCACTCCATCACGGACCCGACGATCCTGTCGGAGGAGCTGCGCGACACCGGCGCGCAGACCATCACCGTCTTCGGCCTGCACACGCCGCACCGGCTCGCCGAGGCGGCCGAGCACGAGGGGGCGGCGGGCGCAGAACGCTATCGGGCCCGGCTCCAGGAGGCCGTCATCGCGAGCCTCGACTCGGTCCTCGACGAGCCGATCGAGTCACTGCTGCTCGCCGACGCCGACGGCCGGCCGACGATCGAGACGAAGACGACGCTCGACCTCGAGCAGGCGCTCAGGCTGCCGAGGGGCGACATCTTCCACGGGCCGCTGTCCTGGCCTTGGGCGGAGGACGACGAGGCGCTCGCGACCCCGGCCGAGCGCTGGGGCGTCGCGACGCCCCACGAGCGGATCCTGCTGTGCGGATCCGGCGCACGACGAGGCGGCGCTGTGTCCGCGATCGGTGGACACAACGCCGCCATGGCCGTGCTCGAGTCGCTGTGACTCAGCCCGTCGTGTAGGAGATCGAGCCGAGCGTCGCGAGCGCCGTCGCGCCGATGACGACCGCGATGATGATCCACACCACGTAGATCGCCAGGACGATGATCGAGATGATCAGACCGACCTTCGCGGGCGTGTTCTGGAAGCCGGCGGCCTTCGACTGGTTGAGGGCGATGATCGAGAGGATCAGGCCGACGAGCGCGAAGACGAAGGCGAAGACGAGGCCGACGATGCCGAGCGTCTTGCCCGGGTAGTCGCCGGGTGCGGGCTGGAGGGGCTGCTGGTATCCGGCGGGAGGCTGCTGCGAGTAGCCGGGCTGCTGCGGGACGTTGGGGTCGGTCATCACTGGTACCTGCTTTCGTGGCGGTGGCCTTGGTCGTGAGTGAGCGTACTCACCCGGGGGGCTCGCCCGCTACGTTGATTACGTGGCGATCGGCATCCTTACGAGCGGCGGCGACTGCCCCGGGCTCAACGCGGTCATCCGTGCGGCGGTGCTCAAGGGCATCCAGATCTACGACCAGGAGTTCATCGGGTTCCGTGACGGCTGGCGGGGTCTCGTGGAGGGCGACGCGGTCCCCCTCGAGCGCCGCGACATCCAGGGCATCGGCAAGCTCGGCGGCACGATCCTCGGGACCTCCCGCACCAACCCGCTCAGCGACGGCGACACGACGGGGCAGCGGGCGCGGGAGTCGATGGAGCGCCTCGGCGTCGACTCGCTCATCGTGATCGGCGGCGAAGGCACCCTCGCGGCGGCCGCGGAGCTCGCGCAGACGGGGGTGCGGATCGTCGGCGTGCCGAAGACGATCGACAACGACCTCTCGGCGACCGACATGACGTTCGGCTTCGACACCGCGGTCGAGATCGCGACGGAGGCCTTCGACCGGTTGCGCACGACGGGCGACTCGCACGGCCGTGCGATGGTCGCCGAGGTCATGGGGCGGCACGTCGGATGGATCGCCCTGCACTCCGGCATGGCCGCGGGTGCGCACGCGATCCTCATCCCCGAGCAGCGCACCACCTGGGAGGAGCTCACCGAGTGGGTCACGAGCGCCCACCGCCGGGGGCGCGCACCGCTCGTCGTCGTCTCCGAGGGCTTCGTGCCCGAGGGCGGGACGGAGGCGTTCTCCGACCAGGGCCTCGACGCGTTCGGGCGGCCGCGGCTCGGCGGCATCGGCGAGCTCGTGACCGCGGAGATCGAGGCGCGCACCGGCATCGAGTCGCGGTGCACGATCCTCGGACACATCCAGCGCGGGGGGACACCGAGCGCCTTCGACCGGGTGCTCGCGACGCGCTTCGGCCTCGCCGCGATCGACGCGACCGTGCACGGGCGCTTCGGCCGGATGGTGTCGCTGCGCGGCACCGACATCACGCACGTGCCGATCGCCGACGGCATCGGCAGACTCAACGCCGTGCCGCAGTCCCGCTGGGACGAGGCGGCGATCCTGTTCGGCTAGTCCGACCTTCGGAAGGGGGATCGATGTCATCGGTCCTGACGATCACGGGCCTCGCGTTCGTCGTCCTCGCGGGCCTCGTCCACGTCCTGATCTTCGCGCTCGAGTCGCTGCTGTGGCGTTCTCGCCGGACCTGGCGGCAGTTCGGCATCCGCTCGGCCGAGGACGCCGAGGTCGCCCGGCCCTGGGCATTCAACCAGGGCTTCTACAACCTGTTCCTCGCCGTCGGCGCGATCGCCGGCGGGGTCGGCGCGATCGTCGGTCTCATCCGGGGTCCGTCATGGGTGGCGTGGGCCCCGCTCGAGGCCGCCGACGCGTTCGGCTGGGGTCCGCGGCTCGACGGCTGGGGCTGGGTCGCGGTGTTCAGCGCGCTGTGCATGCTCGGCGCGGCCGTCGTGCTCCTCGCGTCGTCGCGCGGCAAGCAGCTGCGCGGGACGCTCATCCAGGGCACGGCGCCGCTCATCGGCCTCGTGCTGCTCGCGGCCGGCGCCGCCGTCGCCCCCGCCTGACGCGTCCCGGCTGACGCCCCCTGACGCCCGCCTGGGGCCCTCGCCCGACGCCCTCGCTTGACGCCCCTCGCCTGAGGCTCCCGCGAGATGGGCGCGGTGTGCTGAGACGGGTGCGCCTGCACGCCCGTCTCAGCACACCGCGCCCATGTCGGGGCGGCGCAGGGGGTTGGGGGCGCGGGGCGACGCGGTACGGCGCGGGCGACTCGGCGGATGCCGGGATCCGGAAGCGCGGGGTCAGCGGCGGCGGCGGGCCGCGAGGACGATGCCGCCGGCGATGACCGCGAGCACGCCGACCGCGCCCGCGATCCACGGCGCGGGGTTGCTCCGGTAGGAGGCCTTCACCCGCTCGGCGGCGGCCCGCGCTCGCTTCGGCACGTTGAACTTGTCCTCGATCGCGTCGAGCGTCAGCGCGAGACGGGCGCGCGCCTCGGCGACGCGCTCCTCGGGGGTCGGCGGCCGCTCAGCCATGGGAGCCCTCCGAGCGCTCGCGGGCGGCCTGGCGTGCGGCGCTGCCGAGCGAGTGGACGTCCTCGCCGATGCGCGTCATCGTGTCGCGGCCCTTCATCGACTTGAACGCACCGACGCCGGCGAGGAACAGCACGATCGCGATGATCACGAGCCCACCGAACACGATGAGGGCGCTCGCCCACCACGGCAGCGCGGTCGCGATGCCGGCGATCGCCGCGAAGATCCCGACCGCGATGGCGCAGAACGCGATGAACGCGGCGACCAGCATGAGGCCCGCTCCGACGCCGGCACGGACCGCTTTGTCCTTGAGGTCGGCCTTGATCGCGTCGATCTCGGCGCGGATCAAGTCGCTGACGAGCCCCGGCAGCTCCCCGATGAGCTGGAACAGGGAGCGCTTGGACGACTCGTCCGGGACGGTCACTCTTCCTCAGCCGCCTTGGCCGCGGGCTTCGAGCCGGACTTCGCGGACGCGGAACCCGACTTCGTGGAGGACGAGCCCGACTTCGATGACGACGTCGTGCGCCGCGTCGTCGTGGTGCCCGACTTGCGAGCCGTCTGGGTACTCGAGCGCTTCTTCGCCCCGGTCGCCCGGTCGATGACGTTCGCCGCTCCGAGCTTGAGGAGGCTCCCGAGGTCGTCGAGCCGGTTGTTGACGAACGTCGCCCCTGCACCGCGCACGTCCTTGACGAGCGGCGCGTTCCAGACGGTCGACGCGGCCTTCGCGATCTGGTCGTATCGCTCGCGCCCGGCCTTCGCGCCGAGGATGTAGCCGACGCCCACGCCGAGCCCGATGAGGACCAGCTTGCCCTTCAGACTCATGCGACCACAGTAACCCTCCCGACTACATGCCGCCATTGGAATACTGGGGCTTGACAGATTCCATTGCGGGGAGCAGGCGGAAAGCAGGCCTCACCAGATGGTGACGCGGTCCTGCTCCGCCAGCCACAGCCGGTCGGCGTCGGTGAGGCCGAACGCATCGTAGAACGCGGTGATGTTGCGCACGATCTGGTTGCAGCGGAACTCGCTCGGCGAGTGCGGGTCGATGGCGAGCAGCCGGATGACCTCCTCGTCGCGCCCCTTCTGCTGCCAGGCCTGCGCCCAGGAGAGGAAGAAGCGCTGTGCAGCGCTCAGCCCGTCGATGACGGGGCCCTCGGTCAGCCCCTGGCGCTCGAGGTGCACGAGGTAGGCCTGCCAGGCGATGCCGAGCCCACCGAGGTCGCCGATGTTCTCCCCGATGGTCAGCGCGCCGTTGACGTGGTGCTCGGCATCGCCGTCCAGCTGCTCGGGGACGAGCGCGTCGTACTGGGCGATGAGCGAGCCGGTGCGCTCCTCGAACGCCGCACGGTCGGCCTCCGTCCACCAGTCGGTGAGGCGACCGTCGCCGTCGAATCGGGAGCCCTGGTCGTCGAAGCCGTGCCCGATCTCGTGGCCGATGACGGCGCCGATCGCGCCGTAGTTGGCGGCGGCATCGCGTTCTGCCGAGAAGAACGGCGGCTGCAGGATCGCCGCGGGGAAGACGATCTCGTTGAAGCCCGGGTTGTAGTAGGCGTTGACCGTCTGCGGCGTCATGAACCACTCGTCGCGGTCGATCGGCTTCCCGAGCTTCGCGAGCTCGCGCTGGAACTCGAACTCGGCGGCGGCGCGCTCGTTCGCGATGAGGTCGTCGGGGACGATCTCGAGTGTCGAGTAGTCGCGCCACTTGACCGGGTAGCCGATCTTCGGCGTGAACTTCGCGAGCTTGTCGAGCGCGCGCAGCCGCGTCTCCTCCCCCATCCACTCGAGCGAGGAGATGGAGCGGCGGTAGGCCTCGATGAGGTCGGCGACGAGCTCGTCCATCGCGGCCTTCGCCGCCGGCGGGAAGTGGCGCTCGACGTAGACGCGGCCGACGGCCTCGCCGAGGACGCCCTCGACGAGGGTGACGCCGCGCTTCCAGCGGGCCCGGATCTCCGGTGTGCCGGTGAGCGCGCGGCCGTAGAAGCCGAAGTTCGTCTGCACGAAGGCGTCGGAGAGCGAGCTCGCGTACGAGCGGATGGTGTGGAACGCGAGCCAGTCGCGCCACGCGTCGAGGCGGTCGTCCGTGAGGAGTGCGGCGATGCCCGCGAGCGCGCTCGGCTGGTGGACGACGAGCTCGGCGGTGTGCACGGGCTGCAGTCCCATCGCGTCGCGCCAGCGCGCGAGCGGCGCGGGCCCGGCGAGCTCGGCGACGGCGTCCCAGGCGAGCAGGTTGTACGTCTTCTGCGCGTCGCGCGAGGTGACCTTGTCCCAGTGGGCCGCGGCGATCTCATGCTCGAGTGCGACGATCCGGTCGGCCCGCGCGGCCGCGTCCTCAAGGTCCGCGAGCGCGAGCAGCGCCTCGACGAACTGGCGGTACTTCGCGCGGATCTCCGCGAACTTCTCCTCGCGATAGTAGGACTCGTCCGGGAGGCCGAGGCCGCCCTGGACGACGTTGAGCAGGTAGCGCTCGGGGTCGCCCGGGTCGTTGTCGACATAGAGGTGGACGAAACCGGGGCCGCCCGCGCGCTCGAGCCTGCCGATCGTCGACAGCAGCGCGTCGACCGAGTCGACCGCCGCGATGTCGGCGAGCAGCGGGACGAGCGGCTCGGCGCCCTTCGCCTCGATCGCCGCCTCCGCCATGAATGAGGCGAACAGGTCGCCGGCCTTCCGAGCGTCGGTGCCGGGCATCGCGTTCTGCGACTCCTCGATGATCGCGCGGATCGCCTCCTCGGCCTCCTCGTGCAGGATGTGGAAGGAGCCGTAGCGGGCCTTGTCCGCGGGCAGCTCCGTGCGGTCGATCCACTTCCCGTTGACGTGCCGGAAGAGGTCGTCCTGGGGGCGGATGGCGGGGTCGAGCTCGGCGGTGTCGATTCCGGAGGGCGCGGCGTCGGTCATGGCCTCCAGCCTATGAGTTGCCGGGCGGACGTTCTCAGGGTCCAGCAATAGCTCACGCGGGTGCCATATGATGGACTTCAATTAGGACATTCTGGCGGACAATAGAACCGCGACATCACCCCGGAGGTGCTCCCATGTCCACTCAGCTGGCGGTATCGGCTCGAGACTCCGCGCGAACGGTCGCGCATCAGCAAGGCCTTGCGCTGCCGCTCGAGGCGATCATCAACGATCTCGCGGCAGTCCTGGGCCGTGAGCTCCTCGCGTTCATCGCCGACAAGGAGGAGCGGACCGTTCGACGCTGGATCGCCGACGAGAGCACGCCGAATCCGACGACTGCTGCGAGGCTCAGGGATGTGTTCCAGGTTCTCACGCTCCTGCGCTCCGAGGAAGGCGATCACACTATTCGCGCGTGGTTCATGGGCATGAACCCTCAGCTCGATGATGTCGCCCCCGCGGAGGCGCTTGCTGAGGGTCGAGTCCGTGATGTCATGCTCGCCGCCCGAGCCTTCGTGAACGGTGTCTGAGCCGAGACTCGTCGCGATGCCCGCGACCGTTTGGCGGGTCGGTCGCGCATCGGATCCACTCCGATTCTCCGAAATCAATCCGGAGGACGGGGTCGAGCTCCTCGGCGGGAATCGCTTCGACGTCGCCGGGGGTGGAGTCCTGTACGCCGCCACGACTCCGACAGGGTGCTACGCCGAGACTCTCGCCCGTTATCGGCCGACGGCTGCGATGCGCCGCCTTCGTGCGCAGCCGGACGAGCACCTCATGGAGACCGGCTCGGTCCCCGCGGATTGGAGGGAGCGGCGCAGGCTCGTGAGCTTCGGGCTCGAGTCTCCGTTGCCATTCCTTGACGTCGACGCTCCCGAGACCCACACGTACTTGACGGAGGCGATGGCCGAGTGGCTCGATGGGATCGGCCGCACGAATCTCGACGTAGCCGAGCTGCGTGGCAAGGATCGGCGACTCACGCGACGAGTTGCGCTGTTCGCGTACACCGCGAAGCATCCCAGCGGCGAGTTCCGATACGCAGGAATCCGCTACGAGTCGCGGCTCGGTGAACACGAGTGCTGGGCCATCTTCAAGCCCGCGGCGATCGTGCGCGACGAGCGTCGCACGATCGGTCTCGATGACGAGAGCCTGCGGACCATCGCGCGACAGTTCGATCTGGTCCTGCACTAGCTGGCGCTACTGCGCGGCAAGGATCTCGAGCGGCGGCAGGGCCTTCACGATCGCGACGGTCTCGACCGAGACCCGTGTGATCCGCCCCACGAGATCGACGATGTAGCGCGGGTCGCCGTGCTCCTCGCCCCAGGCATTCGGGTCGTTGACGATGCCAGAGGCCTTGTCGGTCTTGATCTGATAGCGCTCCAGGATCCAATCCAGCGCAGAACGCGATCCGAGCAGGTACTCGTGCGCCTCCGGCGGGATGCCGCTGAGCGTGAGCCGCTCGTTGACGACGACTGCAGATTTGTCGGTCTTGGATCGGTAGCGCATCTTCGTGACGCGGAGTGCCGTCTCCGGCAGGTCTGCTGAGTAGTGCGGCGTGGTGGCACCTGTCGACACGCCATCGAGAACGGCCTCGAACGGCCAGGGCTCGAGCGTCTCGTACCCGAGATGAAGCTCCGAGAGCGCACGTCCCGCCTTCGAGAACCCCCAGAAATCTGCGACGTTGGGGATGCGCGGCAGCATCTTCTTGAGATCCGCGGCGAAGCGCTCGCGGTACTCGGACGAGTGCAGGATCCCGTACACGTAGAAGAAGATGTCGTCCTTCGTGACCTCGGGGCCATGATGCTTCCGATACTCGGCGAGCATCCCGTCCGTCACATTGTCGACGTGGGCAAACTCATCGCTCCCGAACATGGCGGGCGGCATCCCGCGTGGCGAAACAGGCCTCTCATAGGTGTAGCGAGGGTAGTAGTAGCCGGCCGCTGAGCCCCACAAGGCGACATCTGGAATGACATCGGTCATCAGCACAGAAAAAGGATGCCCTGAGCCGTGTCCGGGTGAGTAGAAACCGAGATTCTCGCTTGCGGGCATTGGGAACATACGCGGTAGTTGTGAGCGCTCATGGTTGAGGAGTCGATCGAAGTAGACCGCTCGGCGCTCAAAAGGGCGATACATCGAGGGACGGACAGCGCTTGAGTCATAAACGGCTGGCGCTTCCCGCGCAAGTGACTGCCTTAGGCTGCGAGACCAGGAGATCCTTGTGGCATCGAGGTCGATGAATGACTCGACATCGGGGGGTCGCCCCGCCGCCACCCACCGCTCGATCTCGCTGTTGTAGTTCGCGATGATGCGCCCGACGTTGTACTCCAGCCCCGCGCAGGAACTCGAATAGACCCAAGAGTCGCGATTGGTTTGCAGACCGGCGCCGTAGAGACCGAAGAACCTGACCGCTTTCGGGTTGGCCTTGTCACCAAGAGGCATGTAGGCATCAAACTCTTCGTTGCGCTGGCTGATCCAGTCACCTTCAGCATTCGGTACCGAGTTGGTCCACGAGGTGGTTGCCGCACTTCTCGATGTCCGAAGAGTTGCAAGCTTCTGCTCGCGTGACAAGTAGTCACCGACATCTCGGTAGTGCAGACCGCCGCCCGCGTTGTCGGGGTTCCTGGCGAAGAGTCCGATTGCGATGGTCGTGCGGCCGCCATTGCCGAACACGTTGCCGGCTTCCTTCCGCCGAGGTTCGCCGGCTGTACGCGCGTTCCCCCTCAGATTGAGGATGAAGAGATCCGAGAACTCGTCGGCGAGCACCTTCCGCAATCCGTCGGCGGTATTGCTGTCGAGGAACCCCCCGTTCGTCACGAAGGCGACGACCCCGCGTTCTCCGATCCGATCGGAGGCCCACCGGATGGCTCGGATGTAGGAGTCGTAGAGGTTGTTCTTATTCTTCGCCGTCGATCGAGCCGCGTAAGTCGATCGGATCTTCGCGTCCAGCGTCGGGTACTTGAGGTTCTGATTGTCGTCGTTGCCCGAGGACTGTCCGACCGAGTACGGCGGGTTGCCGACGACCACCGAGATCGGCGCACGCTTCTGTCGCTCGACCGCGGCGTTGTTCTCCGGGAACACCTCGAGTCCGGCGAGTTCGTTCGCATCGTCGGCTTCCGTCATCTGGAAGGTGTCGGTCAGCACGATCCCGGGGAACGCGACCGGCTCCCCGCCCATGCGCGACTGATACGCCTCCTCGATGTTGACTGCGGCGACGTAGTAGGCGAGGAGGTTGATCTCGTTGGCGTGGAGCTCGTGACGGAACTTCCGAGGCAGATCGGCGTCCGAGATCAGGTCCGAGTGGATGAGCTCCGCGATGAACGTGCCCGTGCCGGTGAACGGGTCGAGGACGTGCACGCCCTCCGCTGAGATCGACGTGTCGAACTGCTCCCGGAGAATCCAGTCCACGCTGCGCAGGATGTAGTCGACGATCTCGGTCGGCGTGTAGACGATGCCGAGCCGCTCGGATGCCTTCTTCATCGCGACCGCGAAGAAGCGCTGATAGAGCAGTTTCAGGAACTCCTGCTTGCCGCGAGCATCCTTGATCTGTGTCACACGCTGACGGACCGAGTCGTAGAAGCGCTCGAGATCCTTCGTCTCGCTCGCGAGGTTCTGTCCTTCCAAGACTTCGAGCATCCGGTTCATTGCAAGCGCGACCGGGTTGTGCGAGGCGAATCCTGCCCCCTCGAACAACGCCTCGAGCACCGGCTGCGTGATGAGGTGCTGCGCAAGCATCTCGAGTGCCTGGTCCGGCGTGACGCTCGGGTTGAGGTTGTCCTGCAGCCCCTTCACGAACCGATCGAACTCGGCGCGAACCTCGGGCAAATGGTCGAGCAGGCCCTTGATCCGAAGCGTCTGCGCGGCCGCCACCTCGGCGACGCTCGCCGCCCAGTTCTCCCAGTACTCGCGCTCGCCGACCTTCGTGACGAGCTTCGCGTAGACGGCCTCGCGGACACGATCGCCCCAGTTGATGCCGCCGAGCTCCTGCTGAGTCGATTGCAGACCGGCCGGCTGCTCGTCGCCGTCGCCCGCGTTCGGCCCGTCGACTGCGATGACCTGGATCTGGTCGTCGTGCTTCGTGCGGTTGAGGTCGAGCGACTCGATCTTCGCTTCGAAGCGCTCGTCGTGCGCCCGCAACGCGCGGAGCACGTCCCAGACGACCTTGTACTTCTTGTTGTCATCGAGCGCCTTCGCCGGATCGACGCCGGCCTCGATCGCGATGGGCAGGATGATGTAGCCGTAGTCCTTGCCGGGTGCTCGGCGCATGACCCGCCCGACCGACTGGACGACATCCACGAGGCTGTCCCGCGAGTTGAGGAACACGACCGCGTCGAGACTCGGGACATCGACGCCCTCACTGAGACAACGAGCGTTCGTGAGGATCCTCACCTCGTTGCCGTCCGGCTCCGCCTTCAACCAGTCGAGCTTCCGGGTCCGAGTCATGACGTTCATCCCGCCGTCGACATGCTGGGCTCGCATGACGAGCGGGCTGTCGACGCCGTCGAAGAAGCTCGGCGCGAGCGCGGCGTTCCTGTCGAGCATCCGCTGCACCGCCTCGGAGTCCTTGATCGAGCGGGAGAACGCCACCGCCCGGCGCATCGGGTCGCGCTGTGCCGGCTTCCATTCGTCAAGGCCCTCGACAGCCCGCTTCGAGAACGCCTGATAGATGCCTGCGATCCGTGCGGCATCGTTGAGGCCGAGCTCGTGATCGTTCGCGAACTGCTGCTGGAACTCGACGCTCACCGCGGACTCGTTGACCGCGAGCACCAGCACGCGGTAGTCGGTGAGCAACTCCTGCTGGACCGCATCGCCGAACCCGAGTCGGTGGAGTACCGGACCGAACTTCGTCTCGTCATCCATGCTCGCGAGTTCCGCGGCGACATTCTTCGCCTTCGACTTCACCGCGTCGCCATAGATCTTCGGCGTCGCCGTCATGTAGAGGCGCTTGGCGGCTCGGATGTATCCGGCATCGTGGACGCGGACGAAATGCGATTCCGCCGCGTCGTCACTCAGGGTCACCCCTGTGGTGCGATGCGCCTCATCGCAGATGACCAGGTCGAAGTCGGGAAGTCCGGCGGCCTGTGCCTGCGCAATGACATCGATCGATTGGTACGTCGAGAAATAGACGGTGAGACCGCCCGGGTTCGCCGCGCTCGATGACTGTGCCACGAGTTTCGCCGCGTCGGTCGTCGCGGGGAAGCTCAGGTCGGTGAGCGTGAGGTCCTCGGCGTCCTTGCCGACCTTCGTGTCGGAGCAGATTGCGAACGCCCGAATCGGATCTTCGGCCTGCGCACTCCACTCGCGCAGAGACTGGCTGAGGAGTGCGATCGAAGGGACGAGGAACAGCACCGATCCGCCGCGAGGCACGACCCGCTCTGCGATCTTGAGGCTCGTGAACGTCTTACCCGTCCCGCAGGCCATGATCAGCTGACCCCGGTCCTGCTGCTCCAGACCGTCGATCACGTCCGACAGCGCGGCCTTCTGGTGATCGCGAGGCTTCTTCCGTGCGAGGAGCTCGGGCTGCTCGCCCTTGAGGAGCGAGTATGTCGACCAGTCGATCTCGCTCGCCTCGAGGTCGGCGAGGCTGATCCGAGCGGTCGGGATCTGCTGCCCTCTGAGCGCCTCGGTGGCGTTCGATCCCCATTTGTCCGTCGTCGTGACGATCAGTCGCTCAGCGAATCCGGCCTTGCCACTCGCAGTGAAGAACGAGTCGATATCGGCCTTCTGCACCGTGTGAGCAGCGTCGTAGAACTTGCACTGAATCGCGACGAGGCCGTCCGCATAGCGAAGCTTCGCAACGAGATCGATCCCGGTATCCGGTCGACCGTCACGACCCGGCCACTCGCTCCAGAGCCAGACGTCGGAAAGGTGTGCCGCATATTGCGGGTCCTCGCGAAGAAAGTTCTGGATCAGACGCTCGAAGTAGAACCCCTTCGTCCGCATGTCTGGTGCGAGTGCGGCATATTCCGCGAGCAGATCACGGACACCGGGCATGCTCGAACGCTATTCGGTTCTACTGACATGATCAAAGTGCCATTGCGACAATGCTCTCGACCGTCGACCATGGCTCGGGTTCGCTGGAGCGCGTGCGAGGGATCGAGTCGGCTGCCGCGGTGACGATCGGCCGACGGATCGCCGAAGCCCGCACGAAGGCGGGCGCGTCGCGACTCGATCTCGCGTATCACGCGAGGGTCGACCCCACGAACCTCGGACGCTACGAGACCGGCAAGGCGCTGCCGAACCTCGCGACCCTCGTGCGGCTGGCGGACACCCTCGGCGTCGATCCCGGATCGCTCATCGCCGGGCTGAGCTTCGGCGACTTCCCGCAGGACCGGGACAGCCCTCAACGCCTGCCGAGCCGAGCGGCCCGCAAGTCCTCCACAGCCTGACGTACAGGCTATTCGTCCACATTCGGGTCGCCGCCGTACCCCCGCAACCACGCCCTCCGTGAGACTGCTCCACACACCGGCTGGCGCGACAGACCGCGCAGCATCAGGATCGGAGTGTGATCAGTTTGAACGAGTCACAGGTCTGGACGACCATCGGCGTGCTCAGCGCGACGCTCGTCGGCACGATCACACTCGTTGTCTCGCTCATCATGCGGACGATGCGCAGCGAGTTCGGGTCGGTACGCAGCGAGTTCGGGTCCGTGCGTGGCGAGCTCGCGTCGATGCGCAGCGAGTTCCGCGCTGAGTGCGACTCCATCCGCACCGAGATGCGGACCGGATTCGCGCGAGTGCACGACCGCCTCGACCATCTCGACCGCGACGTCAACGCCCTCATGAAGCACACCTTCGGGGTCGACCGGGAGTAGCGACCGCCGCTCTCGCAGCGCGGGTAACGTTGTCCGGTGACCTCCGCCTCCACCGCACGGCCCTCGACCACCGCGTGGCGGAACGCGACCTTCGTCGTCTTCAGCGTCGCCGGCATCACGATCGCGACCCTTCTCTCGCGCATGCCGGCGCTCCGCGACCACCTCGACGTCGACGCGGGACAGATCGGCCTGATGATCGCGTTCTTCTCGGGCGGCTCGGTCCTCGGCCTCGTCTTCTCCGGGACACTGCTGCACACGATCGGCGCCCGCCGCATCATCCAGATCGGGATGCCGACGATCGCCGTCGCGCTCGGGGCGATCGGTGTCACCGGCGAAGTCCTCGAGAGCTACGCCGGCACGGCGGCGGTCTCGATGCTGTTCGGCGCCGCCGTCGCGGTGACCGACGTCGCGACGAACGTCGAGGGCGCGGCGATCGAGCGGGAGACGAAGCGCACGGTCATGACGACGCTGCATGCCGGGTTCAGCCTCGGCACGGTCGTCGGCGCGGGCTTCGGCGCCCTCGCCGCCCAGCTCGGCGTCTCGATCGGCATGCACTTCGGGATCATCGCCGTCGCGACGCTCATCATCGCGTTCACCGTCCCACGCTGGATCCCCGCGATCGTCGCGGACGAGGGACCGAAGCCGTCGCTGGCCGAGCGGCGCGCGATCTGGGCGCAGCCGAAGACGATCCTGCTCGGACTCGTCGTCTTCGCCTTCGCCTACATCGAGGGATCCGCGAACGACTGGCTCACGCTCGGCCTGCACGACGAGCGCGGCTTCAGCGAGAGCGGGGCCGCGCTCATGCTCGCCATGTTCACCGCCGCGATGACCGTCGGGCGGCTCGTCGCAGCCCCCGTCATCGACCGCTTCGGGCGGGTCGCAGTGCTCGTCGCCTCGGCTCTCATCGCGGCCGCGGGTCTCGCACTGCTCATCTTCATCCCCGAGACCTGGGCCGTCATCGTCGGCACGATCGTCTGGGCGCTCGGCTCGTGCCTGGGCTTCCCGCTCGGACTCTCGGCCGCCGGCGACGACCCGGCGACGGCATCGAGCCGGGTCGCGGCGGTCTCGCTCATCGGCTACGTCGCGTTCTTCGCCGGCCCGCCGCTCGTCGGGTTCATCGCCGACCAGACCGGCATCCTGCCCGCGCTCACGATCATCTTCGCGTTCATCGCCGTCGCGCTCACCGCGAGCCCAGCCGCGCGTCGGACGGGTCCGCCCGCGCGTGCGGCGACCGACGTCTTCAACGACCCCGAGCTGCACTGAGCCGGCTTCCCTGCTCGGGCATCTCTCGGGTGCTGAGCGAGCTGAGCGCGCTGAGCGACGAGTCTCCGCTCAGGTAGTGGCCCCGGCCACGGCCGCATCCACCCCGCCTCGCCACGGCGCGCCGTGACCGGGCAGCACCCACGTGGCGCGAGCCTCCCCGACGAGCGCGCGCAACGACTCGGCGGCCTGATCCGGGTCGTCGGTAAACGGGGCGGGTCGCGGCCCAGTCGCACCGGTCAGCACGTCGCGGGTCGTCAGTCCGTCACCGACGAAGAGCGCATCGGCGACGGGTACCGCGACCGCGATCCTGCCCGGCGAGTGGCCGGGCAGCGCGATGATCTGTGGAGCGCCGGGGAGATCGAGCGTCTCGCCGGGATGGGCAGGGAGGACGTCGCCCAGCCACCTGGTCCGCAGGCCCTGCTTCCTGAGCGAATAGAACGCGAATCCGAGCAGCGGTCCGAGACGCATCGCCTGCCTGGCGTTCTTCGGCTTGGGACCGCCCTTTGCCCGGCCCGCGTCGGCGGGATGCACGTAGACGGGAACGCCATGATCCCGCCGCAGGCGCTCGGCGAAGCCGAGATGGTCCGAGTCGCCGTGCGTGAGGATGACGCCCTTCACGTCGGCGAGTGAACGGCCCATCGCGCGCAGCTCGGCCAGCAGGTCGCGCCAATGCCCGGGAAGCCCGGCGTCGATCACGGTGATGCCCTCGGGGAGGACGACGAGGTATGCGGCCACGATGTCGTTGCCGATGCGGTGGAGGTATGGACCGAGCTGCACGATGGCTAATCAAAATAGCTATCATGGCTATTGTCAATAGCTACGATGGGGGCGTGCCCACTCCCGACCGCACCTCCCTCGACGCCATCGTCAGCGCGGCCCGCGAGCTGCTCGAGATCGACGGCCTCCCCGGCGTCACCATGCAAGCCGTCGCGACGGCGGTCGGCGTGCGCGCCCCGTCGCTCTACAAGCGGGTACCGAACCGAGAGGAGCTGATCCGGCTCGTCGCCGAGTCCGGCCTGCGAGACCTCATGGCTCGACTCGAGCCGGTCGAGACCGGGCGGGAGGCTGTGGGACGGATCCGCGCGTTCGCCCACGAGCACCCCGGAGTGTTCCGACTCGTCATGGCACCCGGCCCCGGCGTGCCGACCGTCAGCCGGGAGGCGAACCTCGCCTCCAGCGCGACGATCCTGCGCCTCGCGTCAGAGACCGCCGGGCCCGCGCACGCCCTCGAAGCCGCACGCACCGTCACCGCCTGGGCCACCGGTTTCATCATCATGGAGCTGAACAACGGCTTCCGGCTCGACGGCGACGTGGACAAGGCCTGGGAGTACGGGTGCGGGCGCATCTTCGCGGCCGTCGCTGCGGATCGTCCCCGCGGCTCCGCGCCCACGGCGTCGGGAGTCGGCGCATCCCGCTAGCGTGGACGGGTGAGGCTCGTCATCGCGCGCTGCTCGGTCGACTACGCGGGCCGGCTCTCGGCGCACCTCCCCGTCGCCACGCGGCTGCTCGTCATCAAGGCGGACGGCAGCGTGCTCGTCCACAGCGACTCGCTCAGCTACAAGCCGCTCAATTGGATGAGCCCGCCGTGCACGTTCGTCGAGATGGATCCCGAGGAGGACCAGCTCGCGGCCGGCGTCACCGCGGTGTGGCGGGTGAACCAGGCGAAGACCGCCGACCTGCTCGTCATCTCGATCCACGAAGTGCTGCACGACACCTCGCACGAGCTCGGCATCGACCCGGGACTGCAGAAGGACGGGGTCGAGGCCGACCTGCAGCGTCTGCTCGCCGAGCAGGTGGAGCTGCTCGGCGACGGCACGCGGCTCGTGCGCCGCGAGTACCCGACCGCGATCGGGCCCGTCGACCTGCTCGTCACCGACGCCGGAGGGCACCACGTCGCCGTCGAGGTCAAGCGGCGCGGCGGGATCGACGGGGTCGAGCAGCTCACCCGCTACCTCGAGCTGCTGAACCGCGACCCGCTCATCGCGCCCGTGCGCGGCGTCTTCGCGGCGCAGGAGATCGCGCCCCAAGCACGGACGCTCGCCGAGGACCGCGGCATCGCGTGCGTCCTGCTGGACTACGACGCGATGCGGGGCCTCGACGAGCGTCCGGATCGGCTGTTCTGAGCGCTACGGCGCGGCGACGACCTCGATCGTGAAGGTGAGGTCCTGGATGCCGCCCTGCGCGTTCTTGAGGACGACCTCAGTCGTGCCCTCCTTGACGGCGTTGAAGCCGGGGTTGAACTCGGCGGAGCCGTCCGAGTGGCCCGCGACGAACTCGACGATGCCCTCGGGCGTGGCCGAGACGAGCGAGTAGCTGTCGACGGGGAGGTCGCCCGTGTCGATGTTCAGGGGCTGCTTCGAGTTGATCTCGACCGTCGCGCCCTGAAGGTCGTTCGCGGAGACGGTGATGGGCGGCAGGGTGTCGCCGCCGATGGGGGCGGAACCACTGGCGCATCCGGTGAGCACGAGCGCCGAGGCGGCGATCGCGATGCCGCCGGCCAGCGCAGAGAAGCGGGAAATGATCATGCGGCGAGTATGCCCACCCTGCTCCCGCATCTGCCACCATGTCAGGCATGTCCGATGAGAACGCTCAGCAGATCGTTACGAAGGTCGCGGGGGACGGCGTCCCCCCTGCGGGCGGCAGAGCGGAGCGCAAGTTCTTCGGCCAGCCGTGGCCGCTCGTCCACATCTTCGGGGTCGAGACCTGGGAGCGCTTCTCCTGGTACGGCATGCAGGCGATCCTGCTCTACTACATGTACTTCACGATGGCCCAGGGCGGCCTCGGGATCGACAAGACGACCGCGCTCGGCATCATGGGCGCCTACGGCGGCTCCGTGTACCTGTCGACGATCCTCGCCGCGTGGATCTCAGACCGCGTCCTCGGCGCGGAGCGCACCCTGTTCTACTCGGCGATCGTCGTCGCGCTCGGCCACGTCGCGATGGCGGTCCTCCCGAACGCGTCCGGGCTCGTCGTCGGCCTCATCCTCATCGCGGTCGGCTCGGGCGGCGTCAAGTCGAACGCCTCGGCGATCGTCGGCAAGCTCTACGCGCCGGAGGACACCCGCCGCGATGCGGGCTTCTCCCTCTACTACCTCGGCATCAACCTCGGCGGGTTCCTCGGACCGCTGCTGACCGGCTGGCTGCAGACCTCGCTCGGCTTCCACATCGCGTTCGGCGCCGCCGCAGTCGGCATGGCGATCGGACTCGTGCAGTACTGGCTCGGACGCAAGGGCCTGCCCGCGGTCACCCACACGGTGCCGAACCCGGTCAGTCGGCCCCGACTCATCGCCTACTCGGTCGTCGCCCTCGCCGTCGTCGGGGTCGTCATCCTGCTCATCAGCGCGCAGATCCTCGACCTCGACGAGCTGCCGGAGACGATCACCGTCATCGCATCGCTCGCCGCCGTCGCGCTCTTCGCCGTCATCCTCTCGAGCCCCAAGATCACCGCGACCGAGCGCTCGCGGGTGTGGGCGTTCGTGCCGCTCTTCCTCGTGAACGTCGGCTTCTGGTCGGTCTACCTGCTGTCGTTCACCCTCGCGGCGGTCTACGGCAACGACCGCACGAACCTCGACCTGTTCGGCTGGCAGATGCCGCCGGCCTGGGTGCAGTCGATCAACCCCATCTTCATCCTCATCCTGTCGTCGTTCTTCGCGGCGCTGTGGACGAAGCTCGGGGCCAGGCAGCCGAACACCCTCGTCAAGTGGTCGCTCGGCATCTTCTTCTGCGGCATCGCGTACCTGCTCTTCCTGCCGTTCGTCGGCACGGGCGATCACGGCACGCCGCTGTGGGGCGTCACGATCATCATCTTCGTATGGACGCTCGGCGAGCTCCTCTTCAGCCCGACGGGCCTGTCGCTGACGACGAAGCTCTCACCGTCGGCGTTCACGAGCCAGATGTTCGCGCTCTACTTCCTATCGATGGCGATCGGCGGCGCGGTGTCCGGGGTGCTCGCCCAGCTCTACAACGAGTCCGACGAGACGCCCTACTTCGCGACGCTCGGCATCGCGACGCTCGTCCTCGGCGTCATCATGCTCATCATCACCCCGCTGTCGCTGCGCCTCATGAAGGGTGTGCGCTGAGCGCCCCGTCCGGCTCCCTGAGCGAGCGCAGCCAGTCGAGGGGCGGCTTCCTGCACCGCCTCGCGAACACGCTCGACGCGAGCCACTCGCTGCTGACGATCGCGTTCTGCCTCATCATGGTCATCGGGACGACGAGCGCGGTCCGCTACACGTTCATCGAGGTGCCGCCGGATCGCGGCGAGATCTTCCGGACGGCGCTCTACCTCGCGATCGCGTGGGGCTTCATCGACGCGGGCCTGGGGCTGGTCTCCAGCATCTTCGTGCAGGGCCGCGAGCGCCTCGCCGCCCGACAGGCGGGAGGCAGTCCCGCACCGCTGCACCTCAGCCGCGACGACTGGATGATGGCGCTCGCCGCGCTGTGCGCGACGCTCATGGCGGCGCTGCCCGCGGTCGTGCCGTTCCTCATCCCTGCGCCGGTCGGACTCCTGGTCTGGATCTCGAACGCGATCGCGATCGCCGCGCTCTACTGGCTCGGCTGGTTCTGGGCGCGCTGGACGGACTTCCCCCGCTGGCTCGCGGGCGTCGCGATGGCGCTCATCGGCCTCGTCGCCGTCGCGGTGACGCTGGTGCTCGGCGTCGCCTGATCGGGATGCGCGCTTCAGGCGAGGGCGATCGGCCGAGACGAGGGCCTACCGCCCGAGTCCACCCTCGTCTCGGCCGATCGCCCTCGTCTCGCGCGGCGGACCGCGATCAACGGCGGGAGAACGCTAGGAAGTGCACTTGGAGTGCAGTATGGTGCACGGATGGAGTCCGATACCGCCCACCTCGCCTCCCTCATCGGAGTGCGCGTGCGACGAGAACGCCAGGCGCGCGGCTGGACGCTCGACCGGCTCGCGGAGGCCGCCGCGGTGAGCCGGCGCATGATCGTCAACGTCGAGCAGGGGAGCGTCAACCCGAGCCTCGGCACACTCCTGCGGATCAGCGAGGCGCTCGGCGTCGGCCTGCCGGCCCTCGTCGAGCCGCCGGCGGCGGATCCGGTGCGGGTCACCCGGGCCGGCCACGGGACGCTCCTCTGGGCCGGCACGGCCGGGGGCCGCGGCCTCCTCGTCGCGAGCGCCCAGGACGATGGCGCCTTCGAGCTCTGGGACTGGACGCTGGGTCCCGGCGACGCGCGGACGAGCGAGCCCCACAGCACCGGGACGAAGGAGCTCGTGCAGGTGCACGAGGGGGTGCTGACGATCGAGGTCGCCGGGGCCGAGCACACGCTCGCCGTCGGCGACGCGATCTCGTTCCAGGGCGACGCGGCGCACTCGTATGCGAATCGCACCGCGGACCCCGTGCGCTTCAGCCTCGCGGTTCGCGAGCCGATCGCGGCCGGGTCGCGGCCGGCACATGCCTGACGCGACCCGGCCGGCGTGGCTCGCCGCGGTCGGTCGTGCGATCCCGCCCTGGACGCTCGCGGTCGCCGCGATGCTCTCCGTCCAGCTCGGCTCCGCGCTCTCGGTCGGACTCATCGACGACGTCGGAGCCGGCGGGACCGCATGGCTGCGGCTGACGGCCGGCGCCCTCATCTTCCTGCTCATCGCCCGCCCGCCGCTGCGCTCGATCCGACGCGCAGACCTCCTGCCCCTCCTCGGGCTCGGCGTCGCGACGGGCCTCATGACCATCGCGTTCCTCGCCGCGATCGAGCGCATCCCCCTCGGGACCGCCGTCGCGATCGAGTTCCTCGGACCGCTCACGGTCGCGGCCGTCCACAGCCGCCGCGCACTCGCGCTCGTGTGGCCCATCGTCGCGCTCGCCGGGGTGGTGCTGCTCACCGAGCCGTGGAACGCCGGCTTCGACCCCATCGGGATCGGCTGGGCCGCGCTCGCCGCAGCCGGATGGGGGACCTACATCGTCCTGACGCAGCGCGTCGGCGACCGCTTCACGGGGATCCGGGCACTCTCGATCACGATCCCGATCGCCGCGCTCACCGCCGCGATCGTCGGCATCCCGCAGGCCGCCGGGCACATCACGCTCGAGGTCGTCGCCGTCGCGATCGGGCTCGGCCTGCTCCTGCCGGTCATCCCGTTCGCGCTCGAGATGCTCGCGCTTCGCCGGATGAACCCGAACGCGTTCGGCACCCTCATGGCGATCGAGCCGGCGATCGGACTGCTGCTCGGACTGCTGGTGCTCGCGCAGCTGCCGTCCGCGCTGCAGATCCTCGGGATCGCACTCGTCGTCATCGCCGGAGCCGCCGCACAGTGGTCTGGACAACGGACTGGACAGCGTCCGTCACGCGGTGCGCAAGGTGGGACTTGAACCCACACGCCCTCTCGGGCACACGGACCTGAACCGTGCGCGTCTGCCATTTCGCCACTTGCGCGTGAACGATCGAGATTACCACCTCGCCGGCGCCGAGTGCCCTCCGACCCCGGCGCAGGGGGCTCGGTTACCCTTAGTCGCGGTCACCGGATGGACATGGGAGCGGCGTGGGACTTCTCGACAGCTTTGAGCGCGGCCTGGAGCGCGCGGTCAACGGCGCGTTCGCGAAGACGTTCAAGTCCGGCGTGCAGCCGGTCGAGATCTCGGCGGCGCTGCGCCGCGAGCTCGACACGAAGGCGGCGATCGTCTCGCGCGACCGGATCCTCGTGCCGAACGAGTTCACGGTCCGGCTCTCGAGCGCCGACCACGAGCGCATCACGGCGATCGGCGCCCCCCTCGTCAGCGAGCTGACCGAGCTCGTGCAGCGGCACGCGATCGCGCAGCGCTACTCGTTCCCCGGCGGCATCGACATCCGCTTCGTCGCCGACCCGGGCCTCTCGCAGGGCATGATCGACGTCCGCTCCGCGAGCATCGAGGGCGGCGTCGAGTGGACGCCCGTCCTCGAGATCAGCGGGGTCCGCCACGAGCTGCGCATCGGCCGCACCGTCATCGGCCGCGGCAGCGAGGCCGACATCACGGTCGACGACACGGGCATCTCGCGCAAGCACATCGAGGTCGTGTGGGACGGCAAGCGCGCGCAGGTGAACGACCTCGGCTCGACGAACGGCGCCCGGCTCGACGGCAAGCCGGTCAAGAAGTCGCTGCTGGAGCCCGACTCCGTCATCGACATCGGCCGCACCCGAATCGTCTTCCGCGTCCTCGCGCGCTCCGCGGGAGGAGGCCGATGAGCGAACTCACCTACATGCTGCTGAAGTTCGGCTTCCTGGCGCTCATGTGGGTCTTCGTCTTCGGCGTCGTCTACGCGCTGCGCTCCGACCTCTTCGGCCAGCGCATCCGCAAGGTCGTGGCGCGCGCTCGCGAGGAGCAGGTCACCGGGCGCGGTGCGACGACCCCGTCGACTCGGCCCGCCGGCGCGGGAGCGGCGGGGGGTACCGGATCGACGGCGCCCGCGCTCGCCGCAGCGGACCTCGGGGGCGCCCAGTCCGGGCTCGCCAAGCGGCTCGTCATCACCGACGGTCCGAAGGCCGGCCTCGAGATCGAGCTGCCCGACGAGGAGCTGACGATCGGCCGCTCGAGCGACTCGGGCCTCGTCATCCGCGACGACTTCACGTCGAGCCACCACGCGCGCCTGCTCAACTGGCCGAGCGGCTGGGTCATTCAGGACCTCGACTCGACGAACGGCACGTTCCTCGCCGGCGCCCGCGTCCACGCCCCGACCCCCGTGCCGCTGCGCACGCCGATCACGATCGGCACGTCGACGTTCGAGCTGCGGGGGTAGCGGTTGACGAGCACTCGCGCGCACGCCGTCTCGGACGTCGGACTCGCCCGGTCCAACAATCAGGACTCAGGTTATTCGGGGCGCGGGCTCCACGTCGTCGCGGACGGCATGGGCGGCCACGCGGGCGGCGACGTCGCATCGGCGATCGCGATCCGGGGTCTCGCAGTCCTCGACCGCGCGTACGACTCGGCGCAGGAGGCGGAGAACGCGATCCGCCGCGGCTTCGTGGAGGCGCAGGAGGCGATTGCCGACATGGTCGCCGAGCACTCCGAGCTCGCGGGCATGGGCACGACGGTGTCGGCCCTCGCGTTCGTCGGCGATCTCGCGGTCATCGCGCACATCGGCGACTCGCGCATCTACCGGCTGCGCGACAACGCGCTCGAGCAGATGACGAGCGACCACACCTTCGTCCAGCGGCTCGTCGACACGGGGCGGATCACGCCCGAGGAGGCGGCGCATCATCCGCGGCGCTCCGTCCTCATGCGCGTCCTCGGCGACATCGACCAGGTGCCAGAGGTCGACTCCGAGATCGTCGAGACGCGGCCGGGCGACCGCTGGCTGATCTGCTCCGACGGACTGTCGAGCTACGTCACCGAGGTCGACATCCGCCGCGCCCTGCAGTCGAAGCCGAGCCCGGAGGCCGCGGCGGAGCAGCTGCTGCGCGAGTCGATGAGCGTCGGCGCGCCCGACAACGTCACGATCGTCGTCATCGACGTGGGCGACGGCGCCTCGCCCGGCGACCGGGTCGAGCCGCAGACGGTCGGATCGGCCGCCGGACCCATGGAGCTCTCCGCCCCGCGGACCCGCAGCCACGCGCGACTGCCGTCGCTGCTGCGCCACCCGCTGCGCTCCGCGACGATCGAGGACTCCCACTTCGAGCCGGAGACCGACGAGTACCTCGCGGCGCTCGTCTCGGAGGACCGTCGCCGCCTGCGCCGTCGTCGCGCCGTCGCGATCACCCTCATCCTCGTCGCGATCGCCGTCGTCGTGGGCGGCCTGTGGCTCGCCTACCAGTGGACGCAGTCGCGCTTCTTCGTCGGTCCGCAGGACGGCTACGTCGCCGTCTTCCAGGGCGTCCAGCAGGACCTCGGCCCCATCTCGCTGCACCACCTCGCATACAAGACGGACATCCGGCTCGACGATCTCCCGACGTTCCGCCGTGAGGGCGTCGAGCGCACCATCAGCCTCGGCAGCCTCGCGGAGGCCGACGCGACCGTGAAGGAGCTGCGCAGTGCCGCGGGCGGCTAGCGGGGTGAGCTCCCTCACCGGCGCCATCGTCGTGAAGCTGCGCAAGCCGGCCCGGCTGCGCAACCTCGAGGTGCCCTTCGTCCTCGGCGCGATGCTCGTGACGGCCGCCGCGATCTGGCTCGTCGACATCGGCACGGGCGCGGCGTTCGACCCGACGCTCGGCTGGGAGCTCGCCTGCCTCGTCGTGCTCGTCATCGCGCTCCACATCGTGCTGCGGGTCACGGCTCCCGACGCCGACCCCTTCGTCATGCCGATCGCCGTCGTCCTCGGCGGGATCGGCATCGCGGAGATCCACCGGCTCGACATCGCGAACGGGCTCACCGGCTGGGACGCCTACGCGAACCGTCAGGTGGTCTGGACGGCGATCGCGCTCGTCCTCGCGATCGCGACGCTCATCGCGATCCGAAACCATCGCGTTCTGGCCCGCTACCGCTACCTCGCGATGCTCATCGGCATCGTCCTGCTCGTGCTGCCGATGCTCCCCGGCATCGGCAAGGAGGTCAATGGCGCGCGGCTCTGGGTCGAGCTCGGCCCGATGTCGTTCCAGCCGGGCGAGTTCGCGAAGGTCGCCCTCGCGATCTTCTTCGCCGGCTACCTGGTGACCGCGCGCGACTCGCTCTCGATGGTCGGCACGCGCTTCCTCGGTATGCGACTGCCGCGCGCGCGCGACCTCGGCCCCATCCTCGTCGTCTTCGCCGCCTCCATGGTCGTCCTCGTCGTCCAGCGCGACCTCGGCACGGCGCTCCTCTACTTCGGCCTGTTCCTCGGGATGCTCTACGTCGCGACGGGCCGCCTGAGCTGGATCGTGATCGGCCTGCTGCTCTTCGCCGCGGGCGCGATCGTCGCGAGCCGGCTCCTCGGCTACGTGGGCAGCCGCTTCGCCTCCTGGCTCGACGCCTTCAACCCCGAGCACTTCGACGCGATCGGCGGCAGCTACCAGCTCGTCGTCGGCATGTTCGGCCTCTCGGCGGGCGGCATGTTCGGCACGGGCCTCGGCCGCGGCCGCCCCGACATCACGCCGCTCGCCGAGAGCGACTTCATCATGGCGGCGCTCGGCGAGGAGCTCGGGCTCGTGGGCCTGTTCGCGATCCTCGCGCTGCTGCTCATGTTCGTCGGCCGCGCCTTCCGCATCGGGTTCGCGGGGACCGACGACTTCGGGCGGCTGCTCGCGGTCGGTCTCGGCTTCGCCTTCGCCCTCCAGGTCTTCGTCGTCGTCGGCGGCGTCACCCGCGTCATCCCGCTCACGGGCCTGACGACGCCGTTCCTCGCCGCGGGCGGCTCCTCGCTCGTCGCGAACTGGATCATCGTCGCGCTCCTGCTGCGACTGTCCGACGGCATCCGCTCGGGCCCCCGCTTCGTCATCGAGTCCGAGACGGGCGACCAGCCGAGGCTGGTGGTGGGCGCATGAGCACGGGAGCCGGCATCACGAGGAGCCTGCGGCGGATCAGCGTCGTCGTCATCGCGATGTTCACCGCGCTGTTCGTCTCCATCTCGGTCATCCAGGTCGGCGTCGCCGACGAGCTGCGCGGCGACGAGCGCAACCGCCGCACGACGCTCGCGAACCAGAACGTCAACCGCGGGCCGATCCTCGTCCAGGGCGAGCCGATCGCCGAGTCGGTCGCGACCGACGGCGAGATCCGCTACCAGCGGGTGTACGCGAACGGCGCGCTGTACGCGCCGATCACCGGCCGCTATACGCTCGACGGCCTCAACACGGGCCTCGAGGCCGCATACGACGACTACCTCACGGCGTCGACGGGCGGGCAGTTCTTCGACCTCGCGAACGCGGTCCTCACGGGCCGCGAGCCGCAGGGCGCCGCGG
>Ga0180219_1000646_pt1 | contig 26240 bp, 18 predicted proteins | sample eDN3rd30CBELigMG_FD_151338 | JGI IMG/M metagenome (GOLD analysis project Ga0180219, IMG submission 151338) | Enriched Miracle-Growth compost microbial communities from Emeryville, California, USA - eDNA 3rd pass 30_C BE-Lig MG (version 2)... ... | reverse complement strand
ACCGCCACCTCGAGCTGACCGACGCGGGCCGCTCCAAGGCCGTCGACGTGATGCGCAAGCACCGTCTCGCCGAGCGGCTGCTGTCCGACGTGATCGGCCTGGACTGGGCGTACGTGCACGAGGAGGCCTGCCGCTGGGAGCACGTGATGAGCGAGCAGGTGGAGCGACGCCTCGTCGATCTGCTCGGGCATCCGACCGAGTCGCCGTACGGCAACCCGATCCCGGGCCTCGACCAGATCGGGGGCGTGCCGTCGATCGAGTTCGAGCAGGGCGTGGTGGGTCTCGTGCGCAGGCTCGACGCCGACGGCGGTCCGCTGCGCGGCACGGTGCGCCGTCTCGCCGAGCCCGCGCAGGTCGATCCCGAGTTGCTCGATCAGCTGCGCGAGGCCGGTGTCGTGCCCGGTGCGACGGGGGAGTACCAGTACAGCGAGGGCTACGTGCTCGTGCAGATGGACGGCAACGACGAGGGGCTCGAACTGCCCGTCGAGGTTGCGTCGCACATCTTCCTCGTCGACGACGCGGCGTGATCGTGAGCGCCTTGTCGGGCGTTCTACGTGACTTATTCGTTATATTCCGGTAGCCTCTAACGGTCCGTCGGCAAGAAGCCGGTCGACGGATGTCCGCAGAGATCAGCCTCGCCGGCTCGTCGTCTCGGCGGTCACATCGCACGGAAGTCCCGACAGACGTGCCCGCCCAGACGAGCCCGTACCCGGTCTTGACCGGGGGCGGAGGTCACGGAGGACAGTACTTGGCCCAGCAGCACGACTCGTCAGCGGACGAGAATCAGCACGAGAAGACCACGGCGGTCACGCGCTCACGGCGCAGCCTGCGCGTCGCCGCCCCCACCGTCGCCCAGACGACCGACAACCGCGCGACCCGTCGCGCCGCGGTGAAGAACCGCCGTTCGCCCGGCCGTCGCGTCGCCGTCGTCGGGGTGATCGCCGCCCTGGTGGGCTCGGTCGCGATCCCCGCGTTCGCGGCCGCGCAGGCCACACCCGAGACCCGCACGCTGCAGCAGCTGGCCAACGCCGACGCGCAGTCGCTCGTCGTGGCGTCGGAGCACGACGGCGAGACCCAGAAGCTCGACCGCAGCAGCTATTCGGCGACCACCGAGGCCGAGATCGAGAAGAAGAAGGCGGCCGAGGCCGCCGCGGCACGTGCGAAGGCGGCCGCGCAGGCAGCCTCCTACACCTCGCAGAGCATCGACCTGAACATCACGGGCCCCGGGACCGGCGAGGTCCGCTGGCCGCTGGCCAAGATCGACCACATCGGCGACGGCTTCATGGCCCGCGGTGGCGAGCACCAGGGCGTCGACCTCCTCACCGCCGGCGGCACGCCGATCTTCGCCGCTGCGGACGGCACGGTCGCCGTCTCGAGCGAGGGCTACTACGGCTACGGCGTCGCGATCACGATCAACTCGGTGATCGGCGGCAAGAAGGTCAACACGCTCTACGGGCACATGCGCTACGGCAGCCGTCAGGTCGTCGCCGGCCAGAAGGTCAAGGCCGGGCAGCTGATCGGGCTCGTCGGCAGCACGGGCCGCTCCACCGCGAACCACCTGCACTTCGAGGTCGCCATCAACGGCACCAAGGTCGACCCGCTCGCCTGGCTCAAGGCGAACGCCGGCTGAGGCATCCATCCCCTCTTCGACACGCCGCCGGATCCGAAACGGATCCGGCGGCGTTCTGTCGGGACTACCCTGTTTGCGGACGCCGAGATCCACGTGAAAGGGACGCCGATGGACATGAGCACACCCCGCATCCGCACCATGGATGCGCTCGGGCTCTTCGTTCTCCGGCATCATGAGAGCGGATGCCGCACCCTGGGTGCGGCGCACGGGCGCCGTCTGTAGACGGCGCTTTTTTCATCCCTGCACGGGGAACGACGCGTCTTCGCAACCGACCGTCCGGAAAGCCGTTTCGGACCGATCGTGAGGATGACGGATGCGCACACTGGTGCTGAATGCAGGATACGAACCGCTGGCCGTCGTGTCGTTCCGCAGGGCCCTGGTCCTGGTGATGAACGACAAGGCCACGATCATCGAGCGCGTCGAGGAGAGCCCCGTGCTCGCCGCCGGCGGATCGTTCGACAGACCCGCGGTGATCATCCTGACCCGCTACGTCCACCTGCCCAGCCCGGGCAGGGTGCCGGTGACCCGTCGCGGCGTGCTGCGCCGCGACGCGTTCCACTGCGCCTACTGCGGCGGGCATGCGGCCACGATCGACCACGTGCACCCGCGGTCGCGCGGTGGGGCCGACAGCTGGGAGAACCTCGTCGCCTGCTGTCAGCGCTGCAACAACGTGAAGGGCGACCGCACGCCGCAGGAGATGTCGTGGCGGCTGCGCTTCACGCCCCGGCCGCCGCACGGGCCCTCGTGGGCGATCCGCGGCGCCGACCGGACCGACCCTCGCTGGGAGCCGTATCTGGCTCTGGCCGCGTGACGTCGCACCCCCCTGCGGCCCTCCGATCTCGAGAGTAGGGTCGCTCGTGGCAGATCGATGACGTGAGCTGCCCCCTCGGGTCGCTCACGGCCGGAGGGAGGCTGGAATGCATCTGGCAGTGGTGGGAAGCACCGCGCGCGTGCACGGGACGGTGCGGGTCCCGAATTCCAAATACCACGCGCACCGGGCCCTGATCCTGGCGTCGCTGGCGCCCGGCACGAGCCGGATCAGCGGGCTGAGCGACGCGCGCCACGTGCAGTACACGGTCGGCGTGCTGCGGACGCTGGGCGTGGACGTCGAGGTCGACGGCGACACCTTCGTCGTCCACGGCGGGCGGTATCACCCGCGGCGCGAGCGCGTGAACGTCGGCAGCTCGGGATCGACGCTGTACTTCATGGCGGGCCTGTCGGCGCTGGCCGATGAAGACATCGTGCTCACCGGGCAGAAATACTTCCAGCGCCGCCCGATCGGACCGTTGCTGCGTGCCCTGAGCGACATGGGTGTGGATGCCGCATCGCCCACCGACTGCCCGCCGCTGCGTATCCGCCACGGGCGCCCCGCCGGCGGCGTGGTGCACATCGCCGGCACGCTGTCGCAGTGGATCTCTGCACTGCTGCTGGTCGCGCCCTTCGCCCGTGCGCACACGGCCGTGATCGTCGACGGGCCGTTCAACGAACGCAGCTACGTCGACCTCACGGTGCGCATGATGGCCGCGTTCGGGCTCACCGTGACGGTCGCGGCGGACGGGCGCCGGTTCGACATCGAGCCGGGCCAGACGCCGCACCCGACCGACCTGACGCTGCCGCCCGACATCGGCTCGGCGGCGTTCGGGCTGGCGGTGGCGGCGCTGCGCCCCGCCGATGTGCTGCTGACCGGGCTCGGCAGCACCGACCCTGCGGCGGTCGACCACCCCGAGGCGGACTTCCTGAGGATCGCCCACGAGATGGGGCTGCCGATGACGGTGGATGCCGAAGCCGGCGGCGTCCGCGTGCAGCATGACGGCCTGCGGCTGCAGCCGGTCGACGTCGACTGCCGGCTGGTGCCCGACATGCTTCCGGTCCTGTCGGCCATGGCGGCCGTCGCCGACGGCGAGAGCGTCTTCCACGATGTCGAGCACGTGCGGCTGAAGGAGTCGGACCGGGTCACCTCGATGCTGCAGCTGAACGCCATGGGCGGCGACGTCGACTTCGACGGGACCGACCTGCGCGTGCGCGGCGTGCCCCGGCTGCACGGCGCGCACCTGTCGTCGTTCAACGACCACCGGGTACTCATGTCGCTGGCGGTGGCGGCGTCGTCGGCTGCGGGGCGCTCGACCCTGACGTTCCCGAACGCCTACCGTATCTCCTACCCGCAGTTCCTGGACGCGATGACCGAGCTGCATGTCGACATGCAGGTCGAGAAGGGACCCGCCCGCCCGACGGCCCGCCGGCGTCCGCCGGCCGGCACCGCCGACGAGGCGGCACGCGTCACCGGTGCCGAGTGGATCCGCCGGTGGGCGCACGAGCGGCCGCACGCGCTGGCGCTGGTGGATGCCGCCCCCGACCGCACCGCGCGGATGACGTGGTCCGAGCTCGACCACGCCGTCGACAAGGCCGCAGCCCTCTTCCTCGAGCTCGGTGTCGAGGCCGGCGACCGGATCGCGGTGCAGCTGCCCAACTGCGCGGGCTTCGTGGTGGTGGCCGCGGCCGCGGCGCGCATCGGGGCCGTGATCTGTCCGATCATGCCGATCTTCCGCGAGCGCGAGGTCGCGTTCGCGCTGAAGCGGTCGCGGGCGAAGCTCGTCGTGGTCGCCGACAACTTCCGCGGACGGCAGCACGACCATGAGCTGGCCGACATCCTCGCCGGGCCCGCGGCATCCGATCTGTCCGTCACCGACGTGCTGGTGATGCATCTGACCCCCGGGGTGGCGCATGTGCTGCCGCCGTGCGAGAACCCCGATGTGCGCTGGTACGCCTGGCACCGCGCCACGGCCTGGGTCAAGTCCGACCGGGCGGTGCTCGACGCGCGGGTGCCGCGCCCCGACGACGACGCGCAGCTGCTGTTCACCTCGGGCACCTCGGGCGAGCCCAAGGGTGTGCTGCACACGCACGCGAGCCTGAGCCGGGCGGCCTGGATGGAGATCGAGCAGCTGCCGCTGAACTCGACCGACAGCGTCTTCATCCCCTCGCCGCTCGCGCACCAGACCGGCTTTCTCTACGGCATGTGGCTGGCGTGGGCGCTCGGGGTGCCGGCGATCGTGCAGCGGGCCTGGAACGGCCGCCGCGCGCTCGAGGTGCTCGACGAGTGGGAGGGCACCTTCGTGCAGGCGGCCACGCCTTTTCTCACCGACCTCGTGCGCGAGGTCGAGGCGGGCGCGCCCGCTCCGCGCACGCTGCGGATCTTCGTGGCCACCGGCGCCGCGGTGCCGCGGGCGCTCGCCGAGCGCGCGACGCGCGTGCTGGGCACGGCGGTGTGCGGCGCGTTCGGCACGACCGAGACCGGGCTCGCCGCGCTGTCGACGCCTGGGGATCCCGCCGGCAAGGCCTGGGGCACCGACGGGCGCGCGCTGCGCGATGTGTGGCTGCGCATCGTCGACGACGACGGCCACGCCGTCGCGCCGGGGGTGGAGGGCAACTTCGAGCTGTCGGGGCCGACGGTGTTCCGCGGCTACCTCGACCGACCCGACCTGAGTGCCGAGGCGTTCGCCGCCGACGGCTGGTACCGCACCGGCGACCTCGCCCGCATCGACGACGACGGCTACCTGCGCATCACAGGGCGCGTGCGCGACGTCATCAACCGCGGCGGCGAGAAGGTTCCGGTCTCCGAGATCGAGCAGCTGCTGTATCGACACGAGGCCGTCGACGACGTCGCGATCGTGGCGATGCCCGACGAGCGGCTGGGCGAGCGGGCCTGCGCGTTCGTCGTGCTCGTGCCGGGCAAGCGCCTGACCTTCACCCGCCTGCAGCAGTACCTCGACGACAACCGGGTCTCCAAGAGCTACTGGCCCGAGCGCCTGGAGATCATCGACGCGCTGCCGCGCAACGCCGTCGGCAAGGTGCAGAAGTTCGTGCTGCGCGAGCAGGCCGCGACGCTCAAACCCCAGCGATTCTCGACCCTGACAGACACCGACAAGGAGGGCGCCCTCGATGACCAGCATCCCGGTCACAGCCGACGGACGTGGAAGCCGAATAGAACAGCCTGAGTACGACGCCCTCCTGGACGAGGTCACCCGGTGGGTGCGGGGCCCGGGGGAGAGCTGGGCGGAGCGGATCGAAGAGACCGGGACCCTCCCGCGCGAGCTGTTCGACGAGCTGAGGCAGCGCGGGTACCTGAGCATGGCGGCGCCGGCTGAGCTCGGCGGGCGCGGGCTGTCGTTCAGCCAATGGATGGGGCTCATGGAGGTCTTCTCGCGCTCGCACGCGTCGATCCGCATGCTGGTGCACGTGCTCAACGGCACCTGGCGTGCGATCAATCCGCACGTGACCGACGCGCAGCGCGACCGGTTCGTGCGGCCGATGATCGCCGGCGACCTGCTCGTCGCGTTCACCCTCACCGAGCCCGGCAACGGCACCGGCGCCGACATCACCAGCACGGTGCGGCGCGAGGGCGACACCTACCTGCTGAACGGCCGCAAGCACCTCATCACGTTCGGCGTGAACTGCGACCACTGGCTGCTGTTCGCACGGCTCGAGGGCACGAGCGGCAAGGACGGCACCGTCGCCCTGCTCGTCGACCGGCACGCGCCCGGAGCCGACGTCGAAGACACCTCGCAGACCATGGGCGTGCACGGCACCGACCACGCGAGCCTGACCTTCGCCGACACGCCGGTGCCGGTGGCGCAGCGGCTGGGCGAAGAGGGCGACGGGCTCGCCATCGCCCTGGGCGGCTTCCTCACCCCGAGCCGCATCTCGGTGGCGATGAGCTGCGTGGGACTGGCCGAGCGGGCGCAGGAGCTGGCCGTCGACTACGCGACGAGCCGCGTGACGTTCGGCAAGCCGATCTCGTCGCGGCAAGCCGTCGCGTTCATGATCGCCGAGAACGAGGCCGACATCCAGGCGGCCAAGCAGCTCACGCTGCACGCCGCACGGAGGTGGGAGGAGGGGGCGGATGACGCGGCCGCCCTGTCGTCGATGGCCAAGATGACCGCGGTCGACATGCTCACGCGCGTGACCGACAAGGCGCTGCAGGTGCACGGCGGCATCGGGTACTGGAAGAGCTCGCCGATCGAGCGCGTCTATCGGGACGCGCGGGCCCAGCGGTTCGAAGAGGGCACCAACGAGATCCAGAAGACGGTGGTGGCCCGTGACGTGTTCACGCGCGCGGCGCAGGAGGAGGACGCATGAGCACGCCCGAGACCGACGACGCGAGGGAGTACGAGGGGCGCGTCGCGCTGATCACGGGGTCGTCGCGCGGCATCGGCCGCACGCTCGCGCTCGATCTGGCGGGCAAGGGCGCATCGGTCGTCGTCAACTACCGCACGAATGCCGACCTCGCCGAACAGGTCGTGGCCGAGGCGCAGCGCCGCGGCGGCGACGGGATCGCCGTGCAGGCCGACATGGAGAGCCCCGAAGACATCGTGCGCCTGTTCGATGCGACCGCCGAGAAGTACGGGCGACTCGACTTCTTCGTCAACAACGCGGCCGCGGCGGCGTTCAAGCGGGTCGCCGACCTGAAGACGCACCATCTCGACCGCTCGTACGCGATGAACCTGCGCCCGTTCGTGCTCGGCGCGCAGGAGGCCGTCAAGCTCATGGACCGCGGCGGGCGGATCGTCGCGGTCTCCAGCTACGGCAGCATGCGGGCGTTCGCGACCTACGCGGCGCTCGGTTCGTACAAGGCGGCGGTGGAGTCGTTCGTCCGGTTCATGGCCGTCGAGTTCGCCGGATACGGCATCACCGTGAACGGCGTGAACGGGGGGCTGATCGACTCCGACTCGCTCGACTACTTCTACTCGATGCCGGGTATGGCGCCCATGCAGAAGGTGATCGACGCGATCCCGCTGGGGCGCCCCGGCACCGTCGAAGACATGGCGAACGCCATCGACTTCCTCCTCTCCGACCGCGCCGGGTACATCACCGGGCACACCATCATCGTGGACGGCGGGATGACGGTGGCAGCGCCTCCGTACTGGCACGACACGAGCGACCCGTTGGGGCTGCCGCCGCGTCCCGTGCGGGACTGACCGGGCCGTGGCATCCATCCCTCTTCCGTCCACCGCGGCACGCTATCCGTCCGTGCGCACGCCGGTGCGGGTCGGCGCGCTGACGCTGCCGCATCGCATCGTGATGGGGTCGATGCACCTGAACCGCGAGACGGGTGACCCGGCCGCGCTCGCCGCGTTCTACGCGGAGCGCGCGCGAGGCGGGGCCGCCCTCATCATCACGGGCGGCGCCGCGGTCAGCCGCGTGGGCGCGGGCGGGGTCGGCTACGGGATCATCGCCGAGCCGGCGCACGCCACGCCGTGGCGGACGGTGGTGGATGCCGTGCACGACGCCGGCGGACGCATCGCGCTGCAGCTGTTCCATGCGGGGCGCTATGCGTCGCCCGCGGCGTTCGGGCTCACACCGGTGGCGCCGTCGGCCGTGTACAGCCGGTTCTCGGACGCGACGCCCGAGGCGCTCGACGACGCGGGGATCGCCGCGACCATCGATGACTTCGCCCGTGCCGGGCGTATCGCGGTCGAGCTTGGATTCGACGGCGTCGAGATCATGTCGTCGGAGGGGTATCTGCTCAATCAGTTCGCCTCGCCGGTCACCAACCGGCGCGACGACACGTGGGGAGGGGATGCCGCGCGGCGGCGCGCCTTTCCGGTCGCGGTGACCCGCGCGGTGCGCGATGCGGTCGGCGCCGCGCCGGTGATCGTGCGGATGTCGGGTGCCGATCTCGTCGAGGGCTCGTCGACGCCCGACGAGGTCGATGCGCTGGCGGTCGCGTTCGTGCAGGCCGGTGCCGATGCGATCGACGTGGGCGTCGGCTGGCACGAGGCGCGGGTGCCCACCGTGCAGTCGATGGTGCCGCACGGGGCGTTCACGCCGGTGGCGGGGCGGATCCGGGCGGCGCTGGCGTCGGCCTCTGCGGCCGGTGGGCTCGCGGGCGCGGTGCCTGTCATCGTGTCGAACCGCATCAACACCCTGGAGCAGGCCGAGCGGGTGCTCGCGGCGGGCGAGGCCGACATCGTGTCGATGGCGCGGCCGTTCCTGGCTGACCCGCACATCGTGGCGGCGTCGTTCGCCGGCCGCGAGGCCTCGGTGACGCTGTGCATCGGCTGCAACGAGGCCTGCATCGACCGGTCGCTCGGTGTCGAGCCGGTCTCGTGCATGGTCAACCCGCGGGCGGGGCGGGAGATCGGGTTTCCGCTGGTGGCGGCATCCCGCCCCTCCTCACGGCGGGTCGCGGTCGTCGGTGCGGGGCCCGCCGGCATGGAAGCGGCACGCGCCGCCGCCTTCGCCGGTGCGCGGGTGACGCTGTTCGACGAGGCGCCCGAGATCGGCGGGCAGTTCCTGCTGGCGGGCGCCGTACCCGGCAAGGGAGACTTCGCCCTGGTCGCACGGTCGTTCGCGCACCTGCTCGACGAGACGGGCGTCGAGGTGCGGCTCGGGCATGCGGCGGGGCTGGAGGAGGTCGCGGGGTTCGACCACGTGATCGTCGCGACCGGCGTCGTGCCGCGCCGGGTCGAGCTGCCGGGCGTCGAGCGGGCGCTCGACTATGCGCAGGCCTTCGCCGATGTGTCGCGGGTGGGGGAGCGGGTCGCGGTCATCGGCGCCGGCGGGATCGCCGTGGACCTCGCGCACCTGCTGGTCGAAGACGGCGTTTCGGACTTCTTGGTCGAGCACGGTCTGCGCGCGGGAACGCTGCCGCCGCCGCGCCGGCAGGTCACCATCATGCGCCGGCACGGGCCGATCGGCGCGGGCATGGGCGTGACGACGCGCTGGGCGGCGGTGCAGGCGATCCGGCGGCGCGGGGTGCGCACGCTCACGGGGGTCGAGTATCGGGCGGTCGAACCCGGCGGCGTGCGCATCACGGTGGACGGCGCCGAAGAGCTCGTCGAGGCCGACACCGTCATCGTGGCGGCGGGGCAGACGCCGCGCGCGGGGCTCGCCGCGGAGCTCGCGGCCCGCGGCATCCCGCACTCGATCGTCGGCGGCGCGCGGAACACGGCCGGGTTGAACGCGGTCGCCGCGTTCGAAGAGGGCCTGCGGGCGGGGGATACCGCGGCCCGCACCGCGCGCTGACTGTCGAACATAGCCCACGGATCGACGTGCTTCGGATGTCGGAGGGGGCGTCTATCGTCGTTCCTGCATTGACCGCCTAGAACATGCGTTCTAGAATGAGGAAGTGGGGGCGATCATGTCGGCAGGTGCTGCGACAGCGCAGGAGATCTCGCTTCTGCGCGCGCAACTCGAGCGGGTGCAGGGGCGCCGGCTCGGCGCCGCGGTCCTGCCCACACTGCCGAGCCTCGCCTCGCTCCTGCCGGGCGGCGGCCTGCGGGCGGGCGCCGCGTACACGGTGGCGCCGTCGGCCTCGCTGCTGCTGGCGCTGCTGGCCCGGCCGTCGCAGGAGGGCTCCTGGTGCGGTGTGGTGGGGATGCCCGAGCTCGGTGCCGAGGCGGCCGAGCAGCTCGGGGTCGATCTGTCGCGGGTCGTGCTGATCCCCGATCCGGGGGCGCGCTGGCTCGCGGTCACGGCGACCGTCGCCGATGTGCTGCCGGTGGTCGCGGTGCGTCCGGGCGGGCGGGTGACCCCGGGCGACGTGGCGCGGCTGTCGGCGCGGCTGCGCGATCGCGGCGGGGTGCTGCTTGTCCAGGGCGTGTGGCCTCAGGCCGAGGCATCCATCGCCGTCGACGCCTCGGAGTGGACGGGTGTGGGCGACGGGCACGGCTTCCTGCAGCGGCGCGTGCTGACGGTCAGCGTCACGAGCAGGCGCCAGGCGGTGCCGCGCCGCGCCCGGCTCGTGCTGCCTGATGAGACCGGCGGCTTGTCGGCGGTACCGACCGCGGCGCCGGTGCCGATGCGGGCGGTGGGCTGATGCGCAGCCTGGTGCTGTGGTTCCCCGACTGGCCGGTGACGGCGCTGCACCGGCAGCGCGGGGCAGAGGGCGTGGAAGAGATGGATGCCGCGCCCCTGGCCATCGTGCACGCGAACACGGTGGTCGCCTGCTCGGCGGGTGCCCGCGCCGAGGGCGTGCGGCGCGGGCAGCGGCGGCGTGACGCGCAGGGGCGCTGCCCGCGGCTGGAGGTCGTGCCGGCCGACGACGACCGCGACGCGCGGGAGTTCTCGCCGGTGGTCTCGCGCATCGAGCAGCTCGCGCCCGGGGTGCAGATCATCCGCCCGGGGCTGTGCGCGCTGCGCGCGCAGGGGCCCGCACGCTTCTACGGGGGCGAGATGGAGGCCGCCTGCGAGATCCTCGACGTGCTCGCCGAGAGCGAGGAGCTGCCCGGAGCGCGCGCTGCCGTCGCCGACGGGCCGTTCACCGCCGAGCAGGCCGCGCGCACGACGACCGCCGACAAGCCCGTGCGCATCGTCCCCGAGAGGGCGGCGGCAGCCTTCCTCGCGCCGCTGCCGGTGACGACCCTGCAGGACGACGGGCTGGCCCACCTTCTCAGTCGCCTCGGCGTGCACACGCTGGGGGCGTTCGCCGCGCTCGACGCCGATCTCGTGCGCGACCGGTTCGGGCCGGCCGGGCAGCGGCTGCACGAGCTGGCGGGCGGGGCCGATTCGCGGCCGGTGCAGCCGCGCACACCGCCGCCCGAGCTCGACCGCGAGGTCGCCTTCGAGCCGGCCGTCGAGGCCGCCGAGCAGGTCGCGTTCGGCATGCGCATCGCCGCCGACGAGTTCATCGCCGGCCTGGGCGCGACCGACCTCGTGTGCACCGAGCTGCGCGTCGAGCTGACCGGTGATCGCGGTGAGCGCAGCGATCGGGTGTGGCTGCATCCGCGCTCGTTCGATGCGGCGTCGGTCATCGACCGGGTGCGCTGGCAGCTGGCCGAAGATGCGCAGAACCGGGTGCTGCGCAGCGGGGTGACGCTCGTGCGGCTGCATCCGGAGGCGGTGGATGCCGCATCCGCCCACAGACCGGCGATCTTCGGCTCCGGCCCCGACGAACGCGTGCACCATGCGCTCTCGCGCGTGCAGGCGATGCTCGGGCACCGCGGGGTTCTGACCCCGGCGGTCGGCGGCGGCCGGTGGCTGACCGAACGGCAGGTGCTCGTGCCGTGGGGCGATCGTGGCGACCGCGCCGTGGCGACCGAGCGTGCCCGTCCCTGGCCGGGGAGCCTCCCGCCGCCCGCACCCGCGACGGTGTTCCCGCAGCCGCAGCCGGTCGACGTCGTCTCGCAGACGGGGCTGGTCGTCGAGGTCGACGACCGCGGAGAGCTCAGCGCCCCGCCCGCGCGGCTGACCGAGGCCGGCCGGTGGCGCGAGATCGTGTCGTGGGCCGGCCCGTGGACGGTCGACGAACGGGGATGGGATGCCGCCCGTGCCCGGCGTGCGCACCGGTTCCAGGTCGTGGATGCCGAGCAGAACGCCTGGCTGCTCGTGTGCGAGGGCGGCCGCTGGGCGGCGGAGGCGCGGTATGACTAGCGCCACCGCGCACAGAAGAAGGCCGCACTGATGGGCTTCAACAACCCCTCCGTTTCCTGGTCCGAGATCGAGCGCGTCCTCAGCGACCGCCGCCGCCCGCGCGCCGTGCCGGCCGACGCCGACGGCGGTGACAGCCCCGCCTGGTCGCACAAGCGCGGCCCGTACGTGCCGCCGCCCATCGCTCGCCCGGCCGATGCCGTGCCCTACGCCGAGCTGCACGCGCACTCGTCGTTCTCCTTCCTCGACGGGGCGTCGTCGCCCGAAGAACTCGTCGAAGAGGCCGAGCGGCTCGGCCTGCATGCCCTGGCGATCACCGACCATGACGGGTTCTACGGCGTCGTGCGCTTCGCCGAGGCCGCCGCCGAGCGGCAACTGAAGACCGTGTACGGCGCCGAGCTGTCGCTCGAGCTTCCGAAGCCGCAGAAGGGCGAGGCCGATCCCGCGGGCGCACACCTGCTCGTGCTCGCGCGCGGGCTGGAGGGCTACCACCGCCTGGCCGCCGCTCTCACGCACGCCCAGTTGCAGGGGGCCGAGAAGGGGCGCCCGGTCTACGACCTCGACGAGCTCGCCGCGCAGGCAGAGGGGCACTGGGCGATCCTCACCGGCTGCCGCAAGGGTGCCGTGCGGCGCGCGCTGGCCGACACGGCGCTGACGGGGGGTCGAGACACCGCGGCCGCCGAGCTCGACAGGCTGACGGCCCTGTTCGGCCACGACAACGTGTACGTCGAGCTCATCGACCACGGCGAGCCGCTCGACTCCACGGTCAACGACGTGCTCGCGGGCCTGGCCGCCGAGCGCGGCCTGCCGACCGTCGCCACGAACAACGTGCACTACGCCCAACCGCAGCGGCGGCTGCTGGCCGCGGCGGTGGCGGCGGTGCGCGCGAACCGCAGCATGGACGAGCTCGACGGCTGGCTGCCCTCGCACGCGAGCGCCCATCTGCGCAGCGGCGCCGAGATGGCCCGCCGGTTCGCCCGCTACCCGGGGGCGGTCGCGCGCACCGTGGCGCTCGCCGACGAGCTGGCCTTTCCGCTGCGCATGGCCAAGCCCGCCCTGCCGAAGCTGCCGGTGCCCGATGGGCACACGCCCATGTCGCACCTGCGGCAGCTGGTGTGGGGCGCCGTGCCGCGCAAGTACCCCGAGCTGCGGCCCGAAGACCGCGAGCGCATCGCCCACGAGCTCGACGTCATCGAGCAGAAGGACTTCCCGGGCTATTTCCTCATCGTGCACGGCATCGTGCAAGAGGCGCGGGGCCGCGGCATCCTCTGCCAGGGTCGTGGCTCTGCCGCCAACAGTGCCGTCTGCTATCTGCTCGACATCACCGCGGTCGACGCCATCGCGTACGAGCTGCCGTTCGAGCGGTTCCTGTCGAGCCTGCGTGAAGAAGAGCCCGACATCGACGTCGACTTCGATTCCGACCGCCGCGAGGAGATCATCCAATGGGTCTATGCGCAGTATGGCCGCGAGCGGGCCGCGCAGGTGTGCAACGTCATCCAGTACCGGCCCAAGAACGCGATCCGCGACATGGCGCGCGCGCTCGGCTATTCGCCGGGTCAGCAGGACGCCTGGTCGAAACAGGTGGAGCGGTGGGGGGCGAGCCTTTCCACCGACACCGGCCACGACATCCCCGATCAGGTCGTCGAATATGCGGAAGAGCTGCTGAAGGCCCCGCGGCACCTGGGCATCCACTCCGGCGGCATGGTGCTCACCGAGCGGCCCGTCGGCGAGGTCGTGCCCATCGAGCACGCGCGCATGGAGGGGCGCACCGTCATCCAATGGGACAAGGACGATGCCGCCTGGATGGGCCTGGTCAAGTTCGACCTGCTGGGGCTGGGGATGCTGGCGGCCCTGCAGCACACCTTCGACCTCATCCGCACCTCCACGGGGGAGGAGTGGGAGCTGGCCACGATCCCCAAGGAGGAGAAGGCCGTCTACGACATGCTGTGCCGGGCCGACTCGATCGGGGTGTTCCAGGTCGAGTCGCGCGCGCAGATGGGGCTGCTGCCGCGCCTGCAGCCCCGGAGGTTCTACGACCTCGTCATCGAGATCGCGCTGATCCGGCCGGGGCCGATCCAGGGCGGCGCCGTGCACCCGTATGTGCGCCGCAAGCTCGGACGCGAGCCGGTCACCTACGCGCACCCGAAGCTCGAGCCTGTGCTGGCGCGCACGCTGGGGGTGCCGGTGTTCCAGGAACAGCTCATGCAGATGGGCATGGCCGTCGGTGGGCTGAGCGGCGAGGACGCCGACCTGCTGCGGCGCGCGATGGGCTCCAAGCGCGGCGTCGAGCGCATCGAGTCGCTGAAGACGAAGCTGTACGAGGGCATGGCGGCCAACGGGCTGGTGGGGGATGCCGCAGACGCCATCTACGCGAAGATCCAGGCGTTCGCGAACTTCGGTTTCGCCGAGTCGCACTCCCTCTCGTTCGGGCTGCTCGTGTACGCGTCGTCGTGGCTGAAGCTGCACTATCCGGCAGCTTTTCTGGCGGGGCTGCTGCGCGCCCAGCCGATGGGGTTCTACTCGCCGGCGACGCTCGTGGCCGATGCGCGGCGGCACGGCGTCGAGGTGCGCCGTCCCGACCTGCACCTGTCGGGGGCCGATCCGGTGGTCGAGCGGGCCGACGACAGGACGGTCACCGGCATGGACTCGTGCCTTCACCGCCACCAGGGCCCGACGGGCGACTTCGACATCGACGCGCCCGACGAGTCTGCCGCGCACCGGCGCGACGGGGCGTTCGCCGTGCGGCTGGGGCTGGTTGCGGTGAAGGGGATCGGCGACGACCTTGCCGCGAAGATCGTCGCCGAGCGCGACGCGCACGGTCGCTACCGCGATCTGCGCGACCTCGTGCGCCGGGTGGGCGTGAACACCGCGCAGCTCGAGGCCCTGGCCACCGCAGGCGCCTTCGAATGCCTGGGCCTGACCCGGCGCGAGGCGATCTGGCTCGCCGGCTCCGCCGCGCAGGACCGGGCCGAGTACCTGCCCGAATCGATGGTGTCGGTGCAGCCGCCGCTGTTCGGCGACCCGTCGAGCTACGAGCGGCTGGCGGCCGATCTGTGGGCGACCGGGGTGTCGACCGACGACCATCCGCTCACGCACTTCCGCGCGCCGCTGGATGCCCGCGGCGTCCTCACCTCGCGCGAGCTACGCACGCACGAGGTCGGCCGGCGCGTCGAGGTGGCGGGGCTGGTGACCCACCGGCAGCGGCCGGCGACGGCATCCGGCGTCACCTTCCTCAACCTCGAAGACGAGCACGGCATCGTCAACGTGATCTGCACGACCGGCGTGTGGACGCGCTACCGGCGCACCGTGCGCGATGCGCCGGCCCTGATCGTGCGCGGCATCGTCGAGCGCTCGGAGGAGGGCGTGGTCAACCTGCTGGCCGACGCGTTCGAAGACCTCCGGGTCGGGGTGACACACCGCTCACGGGACTTCCGCTGACCCGTCTTATTGTCTACGATTGGAGAAATATCGAACGATGACGCGCGTTGTTCAGAGAGGAACCCGCATGACCATCCCCACCCGCACGACAGGCCCGACCGGCATCACGGTCTCCGAACTCGCCCTCGGATCGTGGAACACCTGGGACCGCGCCGCGTACGACACCGTCGTGCAGACGCTGCGGGCGGCGATGGATGCCGGGGTCACGACCTTCGACGTGGGCATCTACGGCCCGCACCTCGACGAGCCCGACCCCGACGCCACCGAGATGGTGTTCGCCCGGGCGATGGCACAGCTGAAGCCGCGTCGTGAGGATATCCGGCTCGCGGTGAAGGCGTGGCTGCCGCAGCCCGGCATCGACGCGCCGACGTTCGCGCGGCAGCTGGACGCGATGCTCGAGCGCCAGCACACCGACTACGCCGATGTGCTGGTCCTCGGCGACCTCATGGCGCCGCGCGAGGACTACTCCGCCTTCGTCGAGCAGCTGGCTCCGCTGCTGCTGAGCGGCAGGGCCCGGGCATGGGCGGTGAACAACTGGTCGGCCGCCGAGGTCGCCGAGATCACCCGGCAGGCCGGGGCCGCGGGCATCGCCGGTCCCGACTATGCGCAGCTGAAGTACGGACTGACCCGCCGCTCGATCGCCGAGGGCGCGCCGTACCGCGAACTGCACGAGGCGATCGGCGTGCGCGTGCAGGCGTCCGACGTGTTCGAGGGCGGGCTGATCTTCGGCCCGCGCACCGACGGCACCGCCCGCATGATCGGCGGCGACATCGGCGGCACCCAGGCGCGCATCACGGCCGGCGTCGCGCAGATCCGCGAAGCCGCGGCATCCCTGCAGACCACCGTCGCAGGTCTGGCGGTCGCCGTGCCGCTGCTGAACCCGATCACCGCGAACGTGCTCGTCGGTGCGCGCACCCCCGCGCAGCTGCGTGACGCGCTGGCCGCGTTCACGCTGCTGCAGGAGCACACCGCCGAAGAGATCCGCGCCGTCGCCGACGCGTTCTGGTTCGACCGCGACACGGTCGCGGCCGATGCGTCGTGGGGCACGAGGCCCGACGACGACCCGGCCACCTACGTCGTGCAGGCGCGCTGAGCGAAGAGGGTGCGGCCCCGGGAGTCCTGGCCGCACCCACCCGGTCAGACCTGGGCGGTCAGGCCGAATCGCACGCCGCCGGTGTCGTCGACCTGGGCGTCGAGCACCTGGTCATCGAGGGCCACGGCCGCTCCCTCATCGAGGAAGACGCGAGCGCCGGCGTCGTCGACGACGGTGTCGGCCTCCTCCGGGGCGGCCACGACAGACAGCGCGAAACCAGCGGTGGCATCGTCTCCGCCGTGGATGCGGAGGCCCGCCGTCTCGGCCTCGGGGCCGTTCGAGACGATCGACTTCACCGCGGTCTGGGCGTTCTCGGTCAGGGTGAGCATGCGTGCTCCTTCCGTCGGGGTGGGGTAGGGACGCTGAGTCGGCCACGATTCCCTCATCGGCGGCCAGATGCAACCCTCCGCGCTGTTTCTGAGAGGATTCACATGCCCTTCATCCCGTATCGACACGGCGGCAGACCCCCTCGCGGTCGCGGCATCCACCGCCTACTCTGGCGGCATGTCGACGAATGTGGCCGAGCTTTTCGTACAGACCCTGAAGAACGCCGGCGTGCAGCGCATCTGGGGGCTTCCCGGTGACTCGCTGAACGCCTTCACCGAGGCGCTGCGGCGCGACGGCGGCATCCGCTGGATGCACATGCGACACGAAGAGTCCGCGGCATTCGCCGCCGGCGCCGAGGCCGAACTCACCGGCGAGATGGCCGTGGTCGCCGGCAGCTGCGGGCCCGGCAACCTGCACTTCATCAACGGCCTGTACGACGCGCAGCGCTCGCGCGTGCCGGTCCTCGCGATCGCCTCGCACATCCCGCTGGCCGAGATCGGCAGCGGGTACTTCCAGGAGACGCACCCCGAGACCCTGTTCCGCGAGTGCAGCGTGTACTGCGAGCTGGTCAGCGACGCCTCGCAGGTCCCCTGGGTGCTCGAGAACGCGATGCGCGCTGCCGTGAACGAACGCGGCGTCGCCGTGGTCGTGGTGCCCGGCGACGTGTTCTTCCAGAACGCGCCCGACCGGCGGCCGTCGGCCCCGATCCGCGCGTCGGTCGCGCACGTCGTGCCGGCCGAAGACGAGCTGCGTGCCGCCGCCGAGATCCTCAACGGAGCGAAGAAGGTCACGATCCTCGCGGGTGCCGGCGTCGAGGGCGCCCACGCCGAGGTGCTCGCGCTCGCGGAGAGGCTGCAGGCGCCCATCGTGCACGCACTGCGCGGCAAGCCGCACATCGAGTACGACAACCCCTACGACGTCGGCATGACGGGCCTGCTCGGCTTCGCGTCCGGGTATCGCGCGATGGACAAGTGCGACGCCCTGCTGATGCTGGGCACCGACTTCCCCTACCGGCAGTTCTTCCCCGAGAAGGCGAAGATCATCCAGGTCGATGTACGCGGCGCGCAGATCGGCAGGCGCACGGCCGTCGACGTCGGCCTCGTCGGCGACGTGCGCAGCACGGCGGCCGCGCTGTTGCCCCTGATCTCCGACGGCCGCGCCGGCAAGCATCTGAAAGACAGCGTCGCGCACTATCGGAAGACGCGCCGCGAACTCGACGGTCTGGCCAGCTCCGACGGCAAGAAGCCGATCCATCCGCAGTACGTCGCGCGCCTGGTCGACGAGCTGGCCGCGGAGGACGCCGTCTTCACCGCCGACGTCGGCACGCCGGTGGTGTGGGCGGCGCGCTACCTGCGGATGACGAAGGAGAGGATGCTGCTCGGCTCGTTCGTGCACGGCTCGATGGCCAACGCCATGCCGCAGGCGCTGGGCGCCGCAGGTGCCGACCCGGGGCGGCAGGTCGTCGCGCTCGCCGGCGACGGGGGACTGGCCATGCTCATGGGCGATCTCATCTCGATCACGCAGAACGACCTGCCCGTGAAGATCATCGTGTTCAACAACTCGTCGCTGAACTTCGTCGAACTCGAGATGAAGGCCGCCGGCATCCTGAACTTCGGAACCGACCTGCACAATCCGAACTTCGCCGATGTCGCCACCTCGGTGGGGATCACCGGTATCCGGGTGGAAGATCCGGCGGAGCTGGAGGATGCCCTGCAGCGCGCGTTCGCGGTGCCCGGCGCTGCGCTGGTCGACGTGGTCGTGGCGCGCGAGGAGCTGTCGATTCCGCCGACCATCACCGCCGCGCAGGCCAAGGGCTTCACGCTCTGGGCGCTGCGTACCGTGATGAGCGGGCGCGGCGACGAACTGCTCGACCTGGCCGACGTCAACCTCGTGCGGCGGATCTTCCGCTGACGGCGGCCGCGGTCTCAGCGCTCCGGAACGGCCAGCCCGCTGCGATATGCGTAGACGACGGCGTGCACGCGGTCGCGCAGCTCGAGCTTGAGGAGGATGCGCGACACGTACGTCTTCACGGTCTCGCGGCTGATGACCAGCGCCTCGGCGATCTCGGCGTTCGAGTCGCCGCGCGCCATCGCGGCGAACACGTCGAGCTCGCGCGGCGTCAGGCGCGCCAGCAGCGGGTCGTCGTCGGGACGCGGCGCCGAGGGTCGCACACGGTCGGCGAAGCGGCCGAGCAGGGCCCCGGTCACGGCGGGTGAGAGCAGCGCCTCGCCCGCGGCGACCGTGCGCACCGCGTCGAGGAGCTGCTGCGGTCCGGCGTCTTTCAACAGGAATCCGCTGGCGCCGGCGCGCAGCGCCTCGTACACGTACTCGTCGAGCTGGAACGTCGTGACCACGAGCACGCGGGCCGAGTGCTCGACGCCAGGGCCGGCGATCAGCCGGGTCGCGGCGATGCCGTCGAGCCGCGGCATCCGCACGTCCATCACCACGACGTCGGGACGCAGCTGCTGCGCGAGATCGACCGCCGCGCGGCCGTCTTCGGCCTCGCCCACCACCTCGATGTCGGGCTGCGCGCCCAGGATCGTCGCGTAGCCGGCGCGGATCAGAGCCTGATCGTCGGCGATCACGACGCGGATCGGGGTGGTTTCGGGACGGGATGCCGTCATGCCGGCCTCCTTGCGGCGGCGGGCGGTGTATCGCGGGCAGGGGCGTCGGCGACGGGGATCGACGCCTCCATGACGAAACGCCCGTCGGGCTCCGGCCCGGCGTGCAGGGTGCCGCCGAGGCGGCGCACGCGCTCGCGCAGCCCGGCAAGGCCCCGGCCCGAGCCGGGCACGACGCGGCGCGGCACGGGCAGGGTCGCCGGGCGGGTGACGATCCGCGCGTGCACCTCGACCTCGCCCCAGCGCACGGCGATGTCGGTGGCGCCACCGGGGGAGTGCTTGAGCGCGTTGGTCAGCGCCTCCTGCACGAGACGGTGCACGGCGAGGCGCAGCTCATCCGGGCCGGTGGGCGTTCCCTCTTCATGCAGCGTCACGTGCTGCCCGCGCCGTCGTGCGTCGTCGACGAGGTCGTGCAGTGGGCCGATCGACGGGGAGGTCGCCGCATCCGTCCCGAGCACGTCGAGCAGACCGCGCAGATCGGTGAGGGCGCGCCGTCCGCCTGCGGCGATCGACTCCCACTGCTGCCGCAGCGGGCTGTCGTCGGACGCCACGAACGCTGCCGCATCCGCCTGCACGACCATGCCCGTCACGTGGTGGCTGACGACATCGTGCAGCTCGCGGGCGAGCCGTGCGCGCTCGTGGGTGACGGCATCCCGCGCCCGTCGTTCGGCGGCGGCGAGGGCGGATGCCGCCCGCAACCGCACGATGTCGCCCGCCGCCCAGGCAGCAGCGAGCACCAGCGCGAACGTCGCGAACTCCCACGGGCGCTCGCGCGAGCCCAGCTGTGTCAGCACGACGGCGAGGGCGATGTAGGCCACGGCCGCGACCGAGACGGTGATCGCGCGGCTGCGGCGCTGGTGCGCTCCGGCGGAGTACAGCGCGACGAGCACGCCGAGCCCGGCGGGCGACGGCGGATATGCGAGCGCCTGATCGAGCGCGAACGCGAGACCGACCACCGCGAGCACCGCGGCCGGAGCCCGGCGCCGGGCGGCCAGCGGCAGCGTCTGCGCGAAGACCAGCACGAGGTGCAGCGCGTCGGACGGCACGGTCGGCAGCTCGCCGAGCACGACACCGTATGCGCGCAGCGCCGGCAGCAGAGCCACAGCCGCCAGCGCGGCGGCGGCCGCGGCATCCCACACCCATCCCGGCCGGGATCGGCACCACTGAATCAGGCGCACCCGCACAGGTTAGGGGAGGGCGGAGGCGGACGGAGCCCGGTGACGCCGTGTGACGGGATGCTGCATCCCCCGTGCGGGGGATGGACATCGTCCGCTCGCGCGGGATTCGCGCGCACCGGGGCCATCCGTAGCGTCGGTGACATGACAACCCTGACCTCCGAGAAGCCCCTCGTCCGGCTTCTGCGCCTTCCTCTCGTCTGGCTCGTGATCGGGCTCGTGGCCGTCGGTGCCGCGTCGCTGTTCGTCGGGGCGGGCACCGTTCCCACGTTGCTGTGCACGGTGCTCGCTCTCGTCGCCTACTGGGCGTTGATGCGCTTCGTCGCCGGGCGCGCCGTCCCCGAGCTCGCAGCCCGCCACGCGGGGCGCGACCTGCTCATCGGGGTCGGGATCGGCGCCGGCTTCCTCGCGATCTCGGTGGGCCTGATCGCGCTGCTCGGCGGCTACCGCTTCACGTTCGACGGCGCGGCGGGACTTTCCGCACTGCCCGAGCTGATCGCCGTGGCGATCGGCGGCGCGGTCACCGAGGAGCTGCTGTTCCGCGGCCTGTTCCAGCAGGCGATCGAGAAGCTCGGCGGCAGCTGGATCGCCCTGGCCGCCACCGCAGTGCTGTTCGGTGTGGTGCACGGCGCGAACCCGGGCGCGACGGTGTGGAGCTCGATCGCGATCGCCGTCGAGGCGGGCGGCCTGATGGGCGCCGCGTTCCTCTGGAAGCGCAGCCTCTGGCTGGTCATCGGGCTGCACGCGAGCTGGAACGGCATCGAGCAGGCGATCGGCATCCCCGTGTCGGGGCACGTCGACCCGGGCCTTGCGATCACGACGGTCGACGGCCCCGCACTGCTGACCGGCGGTGCCTTCGGTCTTGAGGCCTCGCTCGTACCGGTGCTGGTGAGCGTGGTCATCTCGGCGGGGATGCTGGTCGCCGCCCACCGGCGCGGGTCTCTCGTGCCGCGGCCGTCGCGTCGGCGCTGACGCTGGTCGCCGCGTATGCGAGGGCCGGTCAGGAGCGCACATCCGCCCCTGACCGGCCGTTCCGCATCTGCGCGTCAGCCGGCGTCGACGGCGACGTCGTCCTCCGACGCCGCCGCGGTCGAAGACGCCCGGCTTCCCGCCATGTGCCGCGCGGCGATGAGCCCGAACACCGACGCGGGGCCGATCGTCGATCCGGGACCCGGGTAGGTGTGCCCCATCACGGCGGCGGAGTTGTTGCCGGCCGAGTACAGCCCTTCGATCACCGATCCGTCTTCGCGCAGGGCACGGGCGTGCTCGTCGGTGACCACGCCGCCCTTGGTGCCGAGGTCGCCGATGACGGTCTCATAGGCGGTGAAGGGCCCCTTCTCGATGGGCGCCAGGTTGTTGTTCGGGTGGATCGTCGGGTCGCCGTAGTACCGGTCGTAGGCGGAGTCGCCGCGGGCGAAGTCCTGGTCCCGTCCGGTGCGGGCGAAGCCGTTGAACTTGTCGATCTCGGCGCGCAGGTTCGCGGCATCCACCCCGATCTTCTCCGCCAGCTCGTCGATGGTGTCCGCCGTCTGCCGGATGCCCTGCGCCGCCATCTTCTTGTTCGCCTTCGGGTCGACGCCGAAGGTGAGGAAGTAGCGCTTCGTGTACCGCCCGTCGAGGATGAACCAGTATGGACCCGCGGCGCCGTCGTGCTCGAGCATGTGGTGGCCGAGGTCGACGTACGACTCCGATTCGTTGGCGAAGCGGCGGCCGTCCTTGTCGACGATGAGCGAGTAGGGCATCGAGCGCTCACCGACCATGAACGAGCTGAGTCCGCCCTCGACGGGCTTGACCGTGGCGCCCCACCACGCGTCCTCCATGTATTCGAGCGCGGCGCCCGCCTCGACGGCCATGTCGATGCCCTTGCCCCACGCGCCGGGCGAGCCGGCGGGGTTGCCCTCGACGCCCTGCAGCCTCTTGCGGCGCTCCTTGTCCTGGTCGAATCCGCCGGCCGCCAGCAGCACGCCGTGCCGGGCACGCACGGTGACCGGCTTGCCCTCGCGGCGCACCTCGACGCCGACCACCCGATCGCCGTCCATGACGAGACGCTCCGCGGGGGCGTTCAACCACAGCGGCACGCCGCCCTCGACCACGACGGCGCGGGCGAGGGATGCCGCGAGCGCGGCGCCCATGCCGACGAGGATCTTGCCGCGCACCAGGCCGCCGAGCGTGCGGAACACGAGCCGCACGCCCGCCCAGAACCCCGACCACGTCGACCACGGGCGCCCGAGCAGGAACATGTCGCTGTTCATCATGGGGAAGGGGAGCAGGCCGCGGGAGAGCTTTCGCCAGCGCCCCATGGCCTTCGCATCGACCGGTTTGAGCTCGATCGAGCGGCCGACCTTGCCGCCGGGCAGCTCGGGGTAATAGTCGGGGTAGGCGGCCGCGCGCACCCAGCGGAAGCCGTATTTCTCGGTCGTGAGCACATAGTCGGCGATGCCGTCGACGAACGCCTCCTTGCGGGCCCGGTTCGATGACCGCCCGGGCTCGCCGATGGTCTCTTCGAGGTAGGTGAGTGCTTCTTCGCGCGAGTCGGCCGCGCCTTCGCGCTGCATGAGCGGGTTGTTCGGCAGCCACAGGCCGCCGCCGCTCATCGCCGTGTTGCCGCCGAACTTCTCGGTGCTCTCGACCATGAGCACCGTCATCCCTTCGTCGATCGCTCCGAGCGCGCCTGCGAAGGCCGCCGCTCCGCTGCCGACCACGATCACGTCGTACTCGAGTTCTGCTGTGTCGTGGATGCCGTCTGCCATGTCGACTCCTTCGTCGCTGTGGGCTGCGCGCCGGATCAGGAACCCGGCGTGCTGGTTTTCTATCACGGAACGTTCCGTAACGGAATAGGCGACGCTACAGTCATCCCATGACCGATCGGGGGCCGGGGGCCGTCCGTAGCGAGAGCGCCCGCGTCGCGATCCTGCGTGCGACCGCCGACCAACTCGTGGTGCACGGGTGGAACCGCCTGACGATCGAGGGCATCGCCGCCGCCGCGCACGTGGGCAAGCCGACGATCTACCGCTGGTGGTCGTCGAAGAGCGACCTGATCGCGGATGCCCTGATGGAGGGGATGCTGCAGCTCGAGGCCCCGCTGCCCGACGACGGCGGCGACCTGCGCGAGGACCTCGCAACCTGGCTCGAGAAGATGCTCGCGCTGGCGGGCGACCCGGTGGCGACCGCGACGATCCGCTATCTCATGGCGGCGGCAGCCGAAGATGAGGTCGTCGGCCGGCGGTTCGACGACGCCAACGGCGCGATGGCGGCGCTGGCCACCCGGCTGGAGCATGCGAAGTCCGCGGGGCAGCTCGACGCGGAGGTGGATGTCGCAGACCTCGTCGACGCGATCACCGGGGTGATCATCCTCCGGGTGCTGCGTCGGGCGCCCGCGGCCCCGGGCGATGCACAGCGGCTGCTGCGCGGCATCCTGCCCCCGACCGACGAGCCGTCACGGCCGGAACGAAAGAGCGAGGCACCGTGAGCGCAGAAGAAGGGCGTGTGGCTGAGCGCCGCGCCGGCGCGGCCAGCAGGCCCGAACAACTCGAGTCGCGCGCGACCTTCAGCGCGATCGCCGTGTTCGTCGCGACCGGGGTCGCGACAGCCATCGTCTTCTCCGGCCGCCACGTGCCGCTGGCCGGGCCCGGTTCGATCGGCGCCTTCGCCGCGTGGTGTGCGGCCGGTTTCGGTGCCGTGGCGTTCGCGGCGTCCTTCATCGTCGAGATGCGCCGCGGGCACGCGGCATGGCGTCTCGTGCTGCCGGTGATCAAGCGTGTCATCGACATCGTCGCCATGTCGCTGGGGATGGCGATGCTCGGATACCTGCTGGTCACGGCCATCGCGCACATGTTCCAGCTCGGCTTCCGCGGCATGGTCGTCGACGCATACGGTGGCGGGCTGCTGGCGGGCGCCGCCGCAGCGGCCCTTGCATACATCGCGTCGCTCGCCGGCGCGCGGGTGACCACCGAGGGTTTGGCGGGGCTGGCCGTTCTCGTCCTGTTCTCGGGCACGATGGCGTCGATGCTCGTCTCCGCCGACGAGACGTGGTGGCAGTTCCACTTCTCACAGCTGGGCAACACCACCGGTGCCACGGCGAACCGTTTCAACTTCGCGCTGATCATCGCGGGGCTCGTCATCACGGCGCTCGCGAACTACCTCGGGCATGACATCGAGCAGGGGATGCGCCGGCGAGGGCGCGAACCCGAACGCGTGGTGCGCCTGCTCAGCTGGCTGTTCGCCGTGATCGGTCTGCTGATGGCCGTCGTCGGGCTGGTTCCCGACGCCGTCAACTTCACCGTGCACGTGGGAGCCGCCTCGGGCATGGTGGTCGTCTTCGCCGTGTTCGTCGGGGTGATGCTGCGCCGCGTGCCGGGAGTGCCCCGCGACTTCATCGTGTTCACCGGCCTGGTCGTGGTCGGGATCGCCGTGGCCATCGTGCTGTGGATCCCGATCGGCTACTTCAACCTCACCGGCATGGAGTTCATGTCGGCGGGGCTCCTGTTCGCCTGGCTGATGGTGCTGGTGCGCATGACGCGCGCCTATGCCGCGGGCGGAGCCGAACCGGACGCGCCGCAGGCCTGACGCCCGCACGAGGGTGCCCCCGAGAGGAATCGAACCTCCGACGCGCGGCTTAGGAGTCCGCCGCTCTATCCACTGAGCTACGAGGGCGCGCGCTCCAGCCTACTGGGTCGCGCCGCGCACCCCGTCGCTCCGCGGGGAGTCCTCCCCATGGCCCGCGCCGCGAGCCGCCGGCCCGCCGCGCCCTCGTCGGGGCCTATTCCGCGAGCCGCCGGCCCACAGGCTTCGGAAGATCGCACGAAGTTCGGAGCGATCGGCCGGATCTGTCCGAGGTTGGTGAGATCTTCCGAAGCCTGTGAGGGGAGGCGGGGCAGGGAGGGTGTATGCCGCGGCCGCGGCGCCCGCCGATAGGCTGGACCCCGCCCATGGACACTCCCGCCCGCATCAGCCAGCTCCTGCGCGCCGCGACGCGCGCGCTCGCCGACGCGGGCGTGCCCGACCCGGCCGTCGACGCCGAGCTGCTGCTCGCGCATGTGCTGGGCACGAGCCGCGGGGGAGCGCAGGCGGCCGCGCTCCGCGACGACGCGCTCACCGCCGAGCAGCGCGACCGCTTCTCGGCACTCATCGCGCGGCGCGCGCAGCGCGAGCCGCTGCAGCACCTCACCGGGCTCGCGCCGTTCCGCCACCTCGAGCTCGAGGTGGGGCCCGGCGTGTTCGTACCGCGCCCCGAGACCGAGGGCGTCGCCCAGCTCGCGATCGACGCGCTCGCCGCGGCCGCCGCCACGACCCAGAGCCCCCGCGCGGTCGACCTCGGCACCGGCAGCGGCGCCATAGCGCTCGCGATGGCCACCGAGGTGGCCGGCGCCGAGGTCTGGGCCGTCGAGCGCTCGGAAGAGGCGCACGCCTGGGCGGCCCGCAACGTCGCCCGCTACGGCACGCCGACCACGCACCTGGTGCGCGCCGACCTGGCCGACGCGCTGCCCGAGCTCGACGGAACGCTCGACGTCGTGGCATCCAACCCGCCCTATGTGCCCGACGACGCGATCCCGCGCGACCCGGAGGTGCGGCTGTTCGACCCGCCGCAGGCG
>Ga0180219_1000643_pt1 | contig 26343 bp, 28 predicted proteins | sample eDN3rd30CBELigMG_FD_151338 | JGI IMG/M metagenome (GOLD analysis project Ga0180219, IMG submission 151338) | Enriched Miracle-Growth compost microbial communities from Emeryville, California, USA - eDNA 3rd pass 30_C BE-Lig MG (version 2)... ... | reverse complement strand
GGCTCGCGCCCGATCCGCGCGACGAGCGAGTCGGCGCGGAACCGCGACCAGGTCCGGTCGTAGTCCGCGACCCGCTGCAGGATCGCGTTCTGCACCCGCTCGTCGAGAGGCTCGGCCGTCGCGATCTCCCACGGCACCCCGATCCCCTCGAACCGCATCGGGGCGCCCGGATCAGGCGTCGGCTTCGGCGCGGATCGCGTCGAGGGCGGCGTTGAAGCCCTGCCCTGTGAGGGAGGAGCCGGCGACCCGGTCGACCGAGAGGCCCTCGATGGGCTGGCCGACGACGACCGCGGCGATGCCGCCGATGAAGTCGGCCTGGTGCCGCTTCGCCTGGGGGTCCGTCGCGTGTCCCGTCACCTCGACGGCGGCGATCGTGCCGTCGGCGAGCGTCACGGTCACGCTGATCGTCTCGGGGCCGCTCGGCGCGACGTAGGACCCGTCGGCGGTGTACGTCCCGTCGGCGAAGCCCGAGTCGACCGTCGCCTCGTCGGCGAGCGGGACGGGCGTGCTGACGGACTCGCTGGTCGAGCCGGTCGTCGGCTCGACGGTCGCCGTGTCGGTGGTCGGGGTGGCCGACTCGGTGGCGGCGGGGGCGCATCCGGCGAGCAGGCCCACTGCGGACAGGCCGGAGAACGCGATGACAGCGGTGCGGTTGGGCATCGGCATGGCGTCAAGTTAGCCTGGGAATCTGGAGGTCAGCTATGGCGCTGTTCATCGACAGGCTCACCATCTCGAGCCCCGATTTCGAGGAGCACGGACGGATCCCGTTCGAGCTCACGGCGGACGGGGGCAACACGATCCCCCGCCTCGAGTTCTCGGGCGCGCCCGAGGGTGCCGTCGAGTACGCGATCGTCTGCCACGATCCTGACGCGCCGCTGCCCGACGGCTTCACGCACTGGACCGTCTACGGCGTGCCGCTCGACGCGACCTCGCTCGACCTGTCGGCGCCCGGCGTCCGGGTCGGGCCGAACGACACGGGTCAGGCGAACTGGTACGGCCCGCAGCCTCCGCACGGCCACGGCGACCACCACTACTACTTCTGGGTGTTCGCGCTGCGCCGGCCGGTCGAGGGCACGCCCGACCGCCGGACGTTCATCACCGACTACGCCGACGCGATCATCGAGCAGGCCCGGACGGTCGGGCTCTCCGCGCGCTGACGAGCAGGAACCCGGCGGTCACGAAGTACAGGCCGAGGAGGAGCGGGGCGCTCGAGTCGGAGCCGCCGGTCGCCGCGAGCTCGATGGTGAGCGCCGCGGAGAATGTGCGTCCCGAGGTCAGACCGGTCGACACGACGGTGTGAGCTCCCGGATCGACGTCCGCGGGGACGGTGACCGCGGCGGAGAACGCGCCGCCCGCGCCCGCGGTGAAGGTGCCGAGCGTGGCGGGCGTCGAGTGCAGGACGACCTCGACCTGCTCGCCCGGCCTGAAGCCGACCCCGCTGACGGTCAGCCCCGCGCCGGGTGCGACCGAGCCGACGCTGACGCTCGTGCCGAAGGCGTCGTTCACGGCCTGCTGGACGAGCGCCGCGAGGTTGGCGACGCCGGCCTCGTTGGGGTGGAGGGCGCCGAGCGCGACGCACGCGTAGACGTTGCCGTCCTGTCCGAGGGGCATCCAACCAGGCGAGCAGACGCCGCCCGACGCGAGCTGGATGTCGAGGTTCGCGATCCACGGGTCGTCGCTGCACAGGCTGTGGCCGCTCGTGCTCTCCTCGGTCTCGACCCAGTGGAACCCGTGCGCGATCGCCGCGTCCTCCATCGCCTGGTTGAGCCATCCCTGGACGGTGTGGATGTACTGGATGTCGACGCCTGAGAACGGCACCGAGCCGCCGGTCGTGAACGGCGCCGAGAAGCACGCGTCGGTCGCGTCGGCGCTCGCGATCTGCGGGTACTCGACGACGAACACCTGGGCGTTGGGCGCGAGGGCCGCGATCTCGTCGAAGGTCGCCGAGATGCGCGGCGCGATGAGGGTCGTCATCCGGTTCTCGAGGTTCGCGTCGGCGGGGAACGCGGGCGTGTTCGTCGCGGTCGTGAAGTAGTTCGCGCAGTTCTCCGTGGCGTAGGTGCCGCCGGTCAGGAAGAGCAGTCCCGTGACGTTCCCGCCGAGCGCGGTGCGCATGCAGGCCTCGGCGATGTCGGTGAAGCCGAGGTCGTTGCCGCCGATCGCGACCGTGACGATGTCGGTGTCGGCGCTGAGCGCGGCCGTCTGCAGCTGGAGGGCGGTCTGGCCGGACATCGTCGTCTGGATGGTCGGCACGGTCGGCAGCTCGGGCAGCGTGTCGATGACGGGGGTCACGGGGATGGTCGCGCTCGAGGGATACCCGATGTTCGCGCTGATCGCGCCCGAGCAGGTCTGGTCGTCGATCGTCAGCCCGAGCGCGGTGGTGACGAGGTGGGGGTAGTTCGCGTCGGCCTGGTAGCAGCCGTTCGGGTCGGACGGCGGAGTCGCGGCGAAGGGGCTCGTCGCGCTATAGGGGGTGAGTCCGAACCCCGCCGAGTAGGAGTCGCCGAGGGCGACGTATTCGAAGCCGTCGAGCTCGCCGGGCTGGGCGGAGTGGGCCGCGACGGCGGGCGCTGCGACGAGCAGCCCCACCAGGACTGCGATCCCGCCCGCGATCCGCCGCATCACCCGGCACAATACTCACGCTCGCGGGTCGGCTCAAGACCTCCCTGCGCATGTGACGGGCGGCGACCCCGAGCCGCCGGGCTGAGGAATCGCCCCGGGGCTGAGGAATCCGCCCGCACAGCTCAGCCCGGCGACTGTTTCTCAGCCCGGGCCGCCCCGGTAGGATGGGCGCACCGCGACTGGCGTTCGTAGGTGGGACACCACCGGGGAGCGGTGAACACAGGGATGGGCCGTACGCCTGGGCTCGATCACCGCCCCACTCGAAGGAGCACCCTGTGAATCAGACACCCGGCCCCGACTACTTCACGGCCCCCCTCGCCGAGGTCGACCCCGAGATCGCCGCCGTCCTCGAGCAGGAGCTCGGCCGCCAGCGCGACTACCTCGAGATGATCGCCTCGGAGAACTTCGTGCCGCGCGCGATCCTCGAGTCCCAGGGCTCCGTCCTCACGAACAAGTACGCCGAGGGCTACCCCGGCAAGCGCTACTACGGCGGTTGCGAGTTCGTCGATGTCGCCGAGTCGCTCGCGATCGAGCGCGCGAAGACGCTCTTCGGCGCGGGCTTCGCGAACGTCCAGCCGCACGCCGGCGCGCAGGCGAACCAGCCCGTCTACCACGCCCTCCTCGAGCACGGCGATCGCGTTCTCGGCCTCGACCTCAACCACGGCGGCCACCTCACCCACGGCCGCAAGCAGAACTTCTCGGGCCGCAACTACGAGATCGTCAGCTACGGCGTCGACCCCGAGACGTACCGGATCGACATGGACGTCGTGCGCGACCGCGCGCGCGAGACGCGGCCGAAGATGATTATCGCCGGCTGGTCCGCCTACCCGAGGCAGCTCGACTTCAAGGCGTTCCGCGAGATCGCCGACGAGGTCGGCGCGCTGCTGTGGGTCGACATGGCGCACTTCGCGGGACTCGTCGCCGCGGGCCTGCACCCCTCGCCCGTCCCCTACGCGGACGTCGTCACGAGCACGGTGCACAAGACGATCGGCGGGCCCCGCTCCGGCTTCATCCTGTCGAACGACGCCGGGATCGCGAAGAAGCTCGACTCGGCCGTCTTCCCGGGACTCCAGGGCGGCCCGCTCATGCACGTCATCGCGGCGAAGGCGACCGCGTTCAAGCTCGCGATGACCCCCGAGTTCAAGGACCGGCAGGAGCGCACGCTCCGCGGCGCGCGGATCCTCGCCGAGCGCCTCATGCAGGCCGACACGAGGGCGCAGGGGATCGATGTGCTGACCGGCGGCACCGACGTGCACCTCGTCCTCGTCGACCTGCGCGCGTCCGAGCTGACCGGCCAGGAGGCCGAGGACCGGCTCCACGAGGCGCGGATCACGGTCAACAAGAACTCGGTGCCCTTCGACCCGCGCCCCCCGATGACGACGAGCGGCATGCGCATCGGCACCCCGGCGCTCGCGACCCGCGGCTTCGACGACACGGAGTTCACCGAGGTCGCCGACATCATCGCCCAGGCGCTCCTGCCCGACCCCGACCTCGCGGCGCTGCGCGCCCGGGTCGCAGCGCTCACCGAGTCGTTCCCGCTCTACCCGGGCCTGACCTCGCCCGGGGTCTGGGCATGAGCGCGGCGGGGCACGACGACACGACGGAATGGAGAACGCGATGACGGCCCGAATCCTCGATGGCATCGCCACGGCGGCGGCGATCAAGGCCGAGCTCGCCGAGCGGGTCGCCGTGCTCAAGCAGAACGGAATCCACCCGGGTCTCGGCACGCTGCTCGTCGGCGCGGACCCCGGCTCCGTGAGCTATGTGACCGGCAAGCACCGCGACTGCGCGGAGGTCGGGGTCGAGTCGATCCGGGTCGACCTGCCTGAGACGGCCTCGCGCAGCGACGTCCTCGGTGCGATCGACTTCCTCAACACGAATCCGGCCGTCACCGGCTACATCGTGCAGCTGCCGCTGCCGAAGAGCCTCGACGAGCACGAGGCGATCGAGTCGATCGACCCGGACAAGGACGCGGACGGCCTGCACCCTACGAACCTCGGCCGCCTGGTGCTCGGCGTCGACGGCGAGATCGCCTCGCCGCTGCCGTGCACGCCGGCGGGCATCGTCGAGCTGCTGCAGCGCGCCGGCGTGGACATCCCCGGCAAGCACGTCGCGATCGTCGGCCGCGGCCTGACCGTCGGACGCCCGCTCGGCCTGCTGCTGACCCGCAAGGGCCTCGACGCGACCGTCACGCTGACGCACTCGCGCACCCCGAACCTCGCCGAGGAGTGCCGTCGCGCGGACATCGTCGTCGCGGCGGTCGGCGTCCCGCACCTCATCAAGCCCGACTGGATCAAGCCGGGGGCCGCGGTCCTCGATGTCGGCGTCACCCGCGTCGGCACGACCGAGTCGGGCAAGGCGAAGCTCTCGGGCGACATCGACCCGGCGGTCGCCGAGGTCGCCGGCTGGCTTTCCCCGAACCCGGGAGGCGTCGGACCGATGACCCGCGCGCTTCTGGTGAAGAATGTCGTAGACGCAGCGGCGCGGAAGGCAGGCATGTGATGAACGAGAAGGCGATCAGGACCTATCGGCTCGGATTCCCCCAGTTCCTCGTCGGGCTGCTGACGCTCGCGGCGATCGCGGGCGGCGTCGCCTGGATCCTCAAGCTCGTCGGCGTCTTCTAGCCGACCCGATCACTCGACCTCGAGGAGCAGCGTGGCTCACTTCGTACTCGTCCACGGCGCGTTCGGCAGCGCCGCGAACTGGGACCCGATCGTCCCGATCCTGCGCGAGGCGGGCCACACCGTCGACGCCGTCGACCTGCCGGGCGCGGGCGACGATCCGACGCCGCTCGCGGAGGTCACGCTCGACGCGTACGCGAAGCGCGTCGTCGCGGCCCTGGAGGCCGGGCCCGAGCCGGCGATCCTCGTCGGACACAGCATGGGCGGGGTCGTCGTCACGCAGGCCGCGTCCGACGCGCCCGACCGGGTCGCGCAGGTCGTCTACGTCGCGGCGTTCCTCCCCCGGGACGGCGAGAGCCTCGTCGCGCTCACGCAGCTGCCCGAGGGCGAGGGCGACGGGGTCCAGGCGAACATCGTCGTCGACGGCGAGCCGCCGATCGCGGTCATGCCGCGCGCCGCGGCGCGAGAGGTGTGCTTCGGCGAGGTCGAGGACGGTCCCGACCTCGAGTGGGCGCTCGATCGCGTCTACCCGCAGCCCGTGCTGCCCTTCGTCACGCCGGTGAGCCTCGGCGGGCGCGACGTGCGTCGCAGCTACGTGCTCTGCCTGCGGGACCGCGCGATCCCGCCGGCGCTGCAGCGGCGTTTCGTCGCCGAGCGCGGCGTCGAGCGCGTCATCGAGATCGACACCGACCACTCGCCGTTCGTGTCGCGCCCCGCGGAGCTCGTGGCCGCACTGCTCGACTTCGCCGGGAGCTGAGCCGCCGGCGATCGCCGGCTCATCGCGTTCTGCCGATCACCACACCCTGGTGAACGGCATGGGCTTGCGCATCCGGATGAGCAGCAGCAGCGGGATGATGACGTACGCGCTGTTGATGAGGAGGAACTTGACGGGGTTCTGCGTCTGGAACTCCGGCTCGCCGAAGAACTCGACACCGAAGACGATGACCCCCGTGATGATCGAGATCGCGCTCGCGTAGATGACCGCCCAGAGCTGGATCCAGTTCCAGCCGCGCAGCAGGGCGAGCACGAGCAGGATGTAGAACGGCCCGTAAACGAACGCCGAGAGGCCCGTGACGAAGCGCATCCACACGGGCGGGTCCATGAAGAGCGGGTCGGCGTCGTGCGCGTAGGCGTAGTTCGCCGCGACGATCGGGTTCGTGGCGTCGGCGGTGATGGGGATGCCGAGCGCGGGGATCAGGTCGGCGATGCCGCTCGAGACGAACGCCCAGGCGAAGAAGACGGCGAACGCGATGTCGACCCAACGGCGCTTGAGCGGGAGGTTGGGCGAGAGCTTCGTCGGTTCGGACACCCCGCCACGCTATTGGCCGCGGATAGGCTTGACGGGTCATGACACGCGCGCCGGGGGCCAAGCCTGACGCTCGCGCCGATGTGCGGCGGTGGCGTCGCTACCTCGCTGCCGAGCGCGCCGAGGCGAGCGTGTATCGCGACCTCGCGTCGCGCCGACGCGGTGACGAGCAGGCGATCCTGCTCGCGCTCGCCGACGCGGAGGACCGGCACGCGCAGCACTGGATCGACCTGCTCGGGGCGGACGCGCGACCCGAGCCGAGGCCGGGGGCGGGCACCCGGGTGCTCGGGTTCTTCGCCCGGCGCTTCGGCTCCGTCTTCGTCCTCGCCCTCATGCAGCGCGCGGAGGGCCGGTCGCCGTACGACACGGATGCCGATGCGACGGAGGCGATGGCCGCCGACGAGCGCATCCACGGCGAGGTGGTCCGCGCGCTCGCGGCGGCGAAGCGGATGCGGCTCGCGGGCGGCTTCCGCGCGGCCGTGTTCGGGATGAACGACGGGCTCGTCTCGAACCTCGCACTCGTCATCGGCGTCGGCGCGGCAGGGATGGCGCCGCAGGCGGTGCTGCTGACCGGCGTCGCGGGCCTCCTCGCCGGCGCGCTCAGTATGGCGGCGGGCGAGTACGTGTCGGTGAGCTCGCAGAAGGAGCTCATGCGGGCCTCCGACCCCGACCCCGAGGCAGAGCAGCGGGTCGCGGCGCTCGATCTCGATGCCAACGAGCTCGCGCTCGTGTATCGCGCCCGCGGGATGGAGGAGGCCGCGGCGAGCGCGAAGGCCGCGCGGGTCCTGCGGCAGGTGCGCTGGCGCGAGGACGGCGGCCGCGGGACGGCCGGGGGTCACACGCTCGCGCCGGGTGCGGGCCCGGAGACCGGCGTCATCCCGGTGATCGCGGCCGACCACGACCCCGTCGGCGGGCCCTTCCACGCCGCCGGATCGAGCTTCGTCGCGTTCGCCGCGGGTGCGATCATCCCGGTGCTCCCGTACCTTTTCGGCGCGACCGGCTGGCTCGCGGTCGGGCTCGCGGCGGGCCTCGTCGGCATCGCGCTGTTCGCCACCGGCGCGATCACGGGCCTGCTCTCGGGCACTTCGCCGCTGCTGCGGGCGCTGCGCCAGCTCGCGATCGGCTACGGGGCCGCGTTGATCACGTACTTGCTCGGCCTCGCATTCGGGACGGTGCTCGGATGATCTGGACCGCGAGGCGCCGCGCCGAGCAGGCGATCGACGAGGGCCATCTCCTCGCCGATCGCGCCGCGCGCCTCGAGGTCCGCAACCGGATCGAGGTCGAGACGATCGGTCGTGGACGCGACTTCGACCCCGAGGAGTTCCGCGGCGACGCGGTCGCGGTGCTCCAGCAGCTCGCCGACGAGCAGGACGCGGTCGCCGCGCGCCTCGACGTCGAGCGCAGGATCGCGAGCGGGCGCGACGGCTACGCGGTCAGCGAGCACGACTATCAGCGCTCGGACCGGCGCAATCTCCGCCGCCGTGCGCGGGCGGCGCGCCTCATCGCCTCCGAGCTGCGCCAGTACGCGGCCGACGACGAGCGGGTCGCCGACCTCGTCGAGCGCGCACGTCAGGAGGCATGGCGGGACGTCGCCGGGCAGGTGCAGAAGAAGCTGCGGATCTACGCGGCGCCTCCCGAGTTCGACGAGGACCCCGGCCGCCGCGACCGGCTCTCCGACCTCGCGGCCGACCTCGTCGCCGAGATCGACGCGGCGGCGGACTGAGCCTCCGCCGCGACGCGGCCGCGGGGCGGATACGAGGACGAGGAATGGTTCGTGCTGGCGGAGCTCAGGCGCGCACGACCGGGGTGCGCGGGGACCAGGGGACCTCGCCGAGCAGCGTCGCGCTGCCCGAGCCCTCCTCGGCCGAGCGGCTCGAGATGAGCAGCCAGCGACCCTCCGCATCCGCGAGCAGCTCGTCGAATCCCGCTCCGCCCGACAGCAGCGGGAGCGCGTCGGCCGTCTCCGACCCGATCCAGACCCGGCGCAGGGTCGGCTGCGATCCGCCGCCCAGGTCGCCGAACGCGCCGTCGGTGCCGATGACCAGGAATCGCGTGATCGACCCGGAGAGGTCGTCGACCTCGCGTTCCACGACCGAGAGGCCGAGCGCATCCCCCTTGCCCGCCCCCGCGAGCGCGAGCGCGGGGGCGTCGGCGCGCGCCGCCCGTTCGAGCGCGGCGGCCGTCGACTCGACCTGGTGCGGGACGAGGCCCCAGCGGCGGACGAAGGCGGTGCACTGTGCGAGCGCCTGCGGATGCGAGTAGACGGGGGCGCCGCGCAGGGCGTCGAGCCCGGTGCCGGGGAGCGCGTATGCGTCGAAGCGCACGGCGACGTCGACCATGCCGCCCGCGACGACGTGTCCGGGCGCCGCGAGCAGCGCCGTCACGGCTCGGCTCACAAGTCCGGACGCCGAGCTCGTGATCGGGAGTACGCCGACGGTGCCCGGCGCGAGTGCGGCGAGCACCTCGTCGAAGGACTCGAGCGCGTCGAGCGTCGCCGAGGGCGCGCCGACCGCCGCCGCCGCGAGATGCGCGGCGTCCTCCGAGAACGTCCCCGCAGGACCGAGGTATGCGACGCGCGCGATCGGGGCGAGCGGCGCCCGCGCGAGCCCGGCCGGCCAGCGGTAAGCCTCCGCGACCCGCTGCTGCAGACCGGCGATGACGTCCTGGGGGTCGAAGTCGGCGCGCACCTCGATGCGGATGACGACCGCGCGCTGACCAGTGCGGACGACCTCGTCGCGCAGCTCCGCCGCGCGCAGCCCGGCAGTGCCGGCGACGACGCGCAGGACGCCGAGACCCGACACCGACTCGGGGACGAGGAACCGCACATCGCGCCGGACGGTCGCGAGCCGCGCGTCGAGGAGTTCGGACAGCGCGTCGCCGGTCACCGGCTCCGCATGGCTGAGCGCGAACGTCACCCGCTTCGGCGCGCCCGCGATGCCGAGCGCGATGGCGTTCTGCGCCCCCGCACCGGCGAGCAGGACGCCCGCGCCGCGGGGCCCGGACAGCACGTTCTCGAGCGTGACGGTCGTCGCCGTGAGCTCGACGATCCGCCCGACGGCCATGCCGTCCGCGCGATCGTCACCGCGGCCGATGCCGACGAGCTCCCCGCTGCGCCAGAGCGCGGCGAAGGCGAGCCGTTTCGCCTGCGCCGCCGTCACCGCCGCGGCCGCCGTGCCGCGGATCGTGTCGTAGAGCGCCCCCGGGAATCGGTCCTGGATGCGCGCGAGCTCCTCGGCGGGGACGGTCGCGTCCCGCGAGTCGAGGACGCGGACCGCGAGGCCGAAGAGGGTCTCGAACAGCGGCGTCCGCGCCTCCCAGATGTCGCGCTCGAGGTCGAGTCCGCTGCCCGTGACCGCGTCGGCGAAGTCGACGAGCACGCGATGCGCGAGCGTCTGCACGAGCTCCATCGCCCGGTCGTGCTCGCCGGCCGTGCCGGTCTTGAGGATCCCGCCGCCGCGCGCGACGGCCCCGGCGAGCCACTCGGGCACCGCGGCGTCCTGCTGCGGGACCACGTAGAGGATCTGCCCGGCGAGGCTCGGGATCGTCGCGTCGAAGAGCGCGTGGACGCCGACCACCTCGCGTTCTCCGGCCAGTGCGCGCGCGGTCTCGAGGGCTGCGGTCAGCGGGTTCGCGGAGACGACGACCGTCGCGCGCTCGTCGAGCAGCGGCAGCATCTCGGCGAGCGCGCTCGCCTGGACCGCGGGCGGCAGCGCGAACCACACGACCGTCGGACCCGCGGGCAGCGGGAGCGGCTCGCGGGTGCCCTCGACGACGACCCGGTCGCCGTCGGTCGTCTCGATCGACTCCCCGAACGCGACCGGCACGCCGGCGTCCGCGAGGCGCCAGGATTGGGTGCCGAGGCCGGTGCGCGTCGTCTTCGAGTCGACGAGGGTGACGGAACGCCATGGCGCATGCGGGAGCAGATGCTCCGCGAGCCAGCGTCCCGTCCCGAGCGCGGCGCCCACGACGACGAGCGCGGGCGCGTCCGCGTTCGTCGTCATCGCTGATCCCTCCGACTGGCCGGTGACCAGCGTAGCCGCGGGCCGCTCGGCACCGTGCGACCGGTGGGCGAGAATGGGGCCGTGGTTCGGCTCGCGCGCGTCCTCCGTCGATACTGGGCGGTCGCCGCGACGATTCTCATCGGTCTCGCGGGCATCATCCTCGCGCTGAGCGGTGCGGGCGATGCGCTGCGCTGGATCTTCAGCGTCTACGCGCTCGCGATGGCCGCCTGGCAGGCCGTGGGCATGGTGCGCGAGATCCTCCGCGGCCATTGGGGGCTCGACATCCTCGCCGTCACCGCGATCGTCGCGACGGTCGTCGTCGGCGAGTACGTGGCCGCGCTCCTCGTCGTGCTCATGCTCACGGGCGGCGAGGCGCTCGAGACCTATGCGAACCGTCGCGCGAAGCGGGAGCTAGACGCCCTGCTCGCGCGAGCGCCGCAGCTCGCGCACCGCATGGTCGGTTCCGACATCGTCGAGGTGCGGATCGACGAGGTTCGCCCCGGCGACGTGCTGCTCGTGCGCCCGAGTGAAGTCGTGCCGGTCGACGCCCTCCTGCGCTCGAGTGAGGCATCGGTCGACGAGTCCTCGCTCACGGGCGAGAGCATCCCGGTCGAGAAGCAGGCGGGCGAGCGGCTGCTGAGCGGGTCCGTCAACGGGAACACGGCCGTCGAGGTGGTCGCCTCCGCCACCGCGGCGGACAGCCAGTACCAGCAGATCGTCGCCCTCGTCGTGGAGGCGGCGGCGAGCCGGGCGCCGGTCGTGCGGCTCGCCGACAGGTTCGCCGTGCCGTTCACGCTCCTCGCCTTCGCGATCGCGGGGGTCGCATGGTGGCTGTCGGGGGAGCCGGTGCGCTTCGCCGAGGTCCTCGTGCTCGCGACTCCGTGCCCGCTGCTCATCGCCGCCCCGGTCGCATTCATCGGGGGCATGAGTCGCGCCGCCCGCAGCGGCGTGATCGTGAAGAGCGGTGGCGTGCTCGAGCGGCTCGCTGCAGCGCGGACGGCCGTCTTCGACAAGACGGGGACGCTCACCCATGGGGCTCCGACGCTCACCGAGGTGCGACCGCAGCCCGGCCTGACGCCCGGCGCGCTGCTCGCGCTCGTCGCGTCCGTCGAGCAGTACTCCTCGCATGTCCTCGCGCCCGCGTTCATCGTGGCGGCGACCGAGCAGGGCCTGGCGCTGTCCGAGGCCGAGTGGGCGCGCGAGGAGGCGACGAACGGCATCCGCGCACGGATCGCCGGCCGCGAGGTCGTCGTCGGCAAGTTCGCGTTCGTCGCGAGCGCGGCGCCGGATGCCGTGCGCACCGCGATCGCGCCCGGCGAGCTCGCCGTCTACGCGGCGATCGACGGGCGCTACGCCGGCGCGCTGCTCGCGAGCGATCGGCTCCGGGAGAACGCGAGATCGACGCTGGAGCGCCTCCACCGACTCGGCGTGCGGCGGACGATGATCCTCACCGGCGATGCGCGCGAGACCGCCGAGCACGTCGCCGCCGAACTCGGCGTGGCGGACGTGCTCGCTGAGTGCCTGCCCGCCGACAAGGTCGAGGCCGTGCGGGGGATCGTGGAGCGTCCGGTCATCATGGTCGGCGATGGCGTCAACGACGCTCCGGTGCTCGCCGCCGCGGATGTCGGCATCGCGATGGGCGCGAAGGGCGCGACCGCGGCGAGCGAGTCCGCCGACGCGGTCATCCTCGTCGACGACATCGCGCGGACCGCGAAGGTCGTGGAGATCGGGCGCGACACCGTGCGGATCGCGCTGCAGAGCATCTGGCTCGGCATCGTCGTGAGCATCGCGCTCATGGGCGTGGCCGCGTTCGGCTTCATCCCGGCGACCGCGGGCGCGCTCATCCAGGAGCTCGTCGACCTCGTCACGATCCTCGCGGCGCTGCGCGCGATCGGCGGCCGCCGCGATCGCATGGCCGCCCAGTAGCTCCAACGGGGCGGGAGCCGAGCGCCGCGTGCCCCCGACGGGGCTCGAACCCGTGACCCACGACTTAAAAGGACGCTGCTCTACCGACTGAGCTACAGGGGCGCGTCAAGGGTATCGGGCCGCCGCCGTAGGCTGGCGGGGTGCGCCGCGAGTTCCACAAGCCCACGCGCTTCGAAGGCCACCGCTTCGAGGCGTACGTCGGCGCGGAGGATCCCGCGCAGCGGTACGCGATCGCGCACGAGACGGCGCGCACCCTCGTGGACCGCGGTCGCGAGGCGGGGGCCCAGGACCTCGTCGAGCGGATGATCGCGTACACGGATGCGAACGGGATCGACGCGCTCGCGGAGCTGTGGGCCTCGTCGGCGCCCGAGTCGCTGCCCGGCGCGCTCTGGCGGCTCTACCTGCTGCGCGTGCTCGTCCGACAGGACCCGACGGCCGCGGCCTACGCGTTCCAGCGCGGCGTCGACGCGCTCGCGACGGCGGACCCGGCGATCGCGGGGGCGCCGAGCCCGACCGGTCCGGCGGAGATCGCGGACCTCGTCGACCTCGTCCTGCGCGGCGCGTTCTCGGGAGACCTTGCGGATGCGCTCCGAAGAGCCGCCGCGACGAGCCGCATCCTGGCGGCGGGGACGCTCATCGAGGCGGACGCCTCGGATACTGCGGCTCCCGAGCGGGCGACCGCATTCACGACGCGGGCCGCGCGCCTCAGCACGATCGGCGGCGAGCTGGAGACCGCCGCCCGGCTCTCCCAGGCCGGCCGTCTAGACTGACCCGGCCGGGCCAGGGTGACCCCGGGCTCCAACTTCAGCCGCTTCGAGCGGCCTTGCGCCGAGAGGCGTCAACCCTGGTCCGGCGCTCAGATCCGCTGCTCCCGCCGAGCGATCAGGTCCCAGTCGATCTCGGTGCGCTCGGGCCGCTCCACGTGCACGATCGCGGGCAGCACGTCGCCGACGGCGGGCCAGAAGTCGCGGCGGACCATGTACTCGAGCCGCTGCTCGGTGGGCTCGAGGCCGGGCGCCTGGATCGTCGCGGTGAGGATGCACGTCTGGTATCGGGGGCGGCGCGCGACGTCGTTGACGGCCCGAACGGTCGCCGTGCCCCGTGCGGTCGGATCCTTGACGAGGCGCTCGAGCCATTCGGCGGCCTGGTCGAGTTCGGACTCCTCGGGCATGAGGCGAGGCTACCGGCAGGGGTCACCCGAACTTGCCGGACACGTAGTCCTCGGTCGCCTGGACGGCCGGGTTGGAGAACATCTTCTGCGTCTCGTCGTACTCGATGAGCTTGCCCGGCTTGCCCGTGCCGGCGATGTTGAAGAACGCGGTGCGGTCCGACACGCGCGACGCCTGCTGCATGTTGTGGGTCACGATGACGATCGTGTACTCCTGCTTGAGCTCCTCGATGAGGTCCTCGATCGCGAGCGTCGAGATGGGGTCGAGCGCCGAGCACGGCTCGTCCATCAGGATGACGTCGGGCGACACGGCGACGGCGCGCGCGATGCACAGCCGCTGCTGCTGGCCACCGGACAGGCTCGAGCCGGGCTTGTCGAGCCGGTCCTTGACCTCCTCCCAGAGGTTCGCGCCGCGCAGCGACTTCTCCACGAGCGCGTCCTGGTCGGACCTCGCCATCCGCTTGTTGTTGAGCTTGACCCCCGCGATGACGTTCTCCCGGATCGACATCGTGGGGAAGGGGTTGGGGCGCTGGAACACCATGCCGACCTGCCGCCGCACGAGCACGGGGTCGACGCCCGCGCCGTACAGGTCGTCGCCGTCGATGAGCACGGAGCCTTCGACGCGCGCACCCGGGATGACCTCGTGCATCCGGTTCAGGGTGCGCAGGAACGTCGACTTGCCGCACCCGGAGGGGCCGATGAACGCCGTGACGGAGCGCGGCTCGATCTCGAGGGTGACGTCCTCGACCGCCTTGAACTTGCCGTAGTAGACGTTGAGGTCCTTGACCTCGATGCGCTTGGACACGGTGCTGGTTCCTTCGGGTGCGTGCGATCAACGACCGGTCTTCGGCGCGAAGAACTTCGCGATGAGCCGGGCGAGGAGGTTGAGGATCATGACGATGAGGATGAGGACGAGGGCGCCGGTCCAGGCGCGCTCCGTGTAGGCGGCGAGGTCGGCGCCGGGGTTCATGTATTGCGTGTAGACGAAGACGGGCAGCGTCGTCATCCGGCCGGAGAACGGGTCGTAGTTCATGGAGGTCGTGAAGCCGGCGACGATGAGCAGCGGCGCGGTCTCGCCGATGACGCGGGCGATCGCGAGCGTGACGCCGGTCGCGATGCCGGCGATCGCGGTGGGGATGACGACTTTGAGGATCGTCAGGTACTTGGGGACGCCGAGCGCGTAGGAGGCCTCGCGCAGCTCGTTGGGCACGATCTTGAGCATCTCCTCGCTCGATCGCACGACGACGGGGATCATGAGCAGGGACAGCGCGATGGCGCCGCCGATGCCGGAACGGTAGCCGGCGTTGTCGGTGATGAGCGCGAACATCGCGAAGGCGAAGAGCCCCGCGACGATCGATGGGATGCCCGTCATGACGTCGACGAAGAACGTGATGGACCGGGCGAGCCAGCCGCGGCCGTATTCGACGAGGTACACGGCGGCGAGCAGGCCGACGGGGATGGAGATGAGCGCGGCGATGCCGGTGATCTGGAGGGTGCCGACGATCGCGTGGAGCGCGCCGCCGCCCTCGCCGACGACGTTGCGCATCGACTGGCTGAAGAACTCGATGTCGAAGCGGGCGGAACCGTTCGCGATGACGGTGTAGGCGAGCGAGATGAGGGGGAGCAGGGCGATGACGAACGCCGTGACGACGAGTCCGGTGACGAAGCGGTCGCGCGCCTGCCGGGCGCCTTCGACGAGCGAGGTGATGACCCAGATGGCGATGAGGTAGAGGATCTGCCCGAGGAAGAGGGCGAGCGCGATGTTGAAGTCGGTCGCTCCCGCCGCGGTGCCGACGATCGCGACGATCGCGCAGAGCACGGCCCAGGAGCCGGCGAGGATGACCCACGGCGCCCACTTGGGCAGCCGCCCGTGGGTGAGCCGGTTGGGCAGTTCGGTGCGCTTCGACGCCGTTGCGACCGCCATGTCAGTTCGCTCCCGAGAATGCGGCGCGGCGGGCGACGATCCAGCGCGCGAGTGAGTTGACGACCAGGGTGATGACGAAGAGGACGAGGCCGGTGGCAATGAGCGCGTTGACCGCGATGCCGTGCGCCTCGGGGAAGTTGAGGGCGATGTTGCCCGCGATGGTCGAGGGATTCTGCCCGCTGGTGAGCACGAAGTTGATGACGAGCGCCGGCGAGAGCAGCATCGCGACGACCATCGTCTCGCCGAGCGCGCGACCGAGGCCGAGCATGGCGGCGGAGATGATGCCGGGGCGTCCGAACGGCAGGACGGCCATCTGGATCATCTCCCAGCGCGTCGCGCCGAGGGCGAGCGCCGCCTCCTCGTGGAGCTTCGGCGTCTGCAGGAAGACCTCGCGGCACAGCGAGGTGATGATGGGGATGATCATGACGGCGAGGACGATCGCGACGGTGAGGATCGTGCGGCCTGTGGCGTCGACCTGGCCGGCGAAGAACGGCAGCCAGCCGAGGTACTGGTTCAGCCAGTCGTAGATCGGGACGATGGCGGGGGCGAGGACCTTGATGCCCCAGAGCCCGAAGACGACGGAGGGGACGGCGGCGAGGAGGTCGATGACGTAGCCGAGGCCCTGGGCGATGCGCCGCGGCGCGTAGTGCGAGATGAACAGCGCGATGCCGAGCGAGAGCGGGAGGGCGAAGAGGAGGGCGAGGGCGGCGGACCAGACGGTCCCGAACGCGAGGGGGGCGACGTACTCCCAGAAGCTCGACGGGCTGCCGTTCATGACGGACACGTCGCCGAACAGGGCGGGGGCGGCCTCCGCGATGAGGAAAACGGCGACGGCGGCGAGGGAGACGAGGATAAGGCTGCCGGCGACGATGGCGGCGGTCGAGAAGGTGCGGTCGCCCGGTCGGGTCTTCGCCTTGATCGGCGCCGGCTCAGTCTCGGTCGCTGCGGCGGTCATGGCCTGCTTTCAGGTCGCAAGTGGTGCGGGGGTTGGGGCCGGTGGCTGGCCCGATCGCGAGATGCGGGCTGCGGCGGTCGACCCGGCCGCAGCCCGCATCTGCGTTTGATGCTAGCTACTCGACGATCGTCGCGACCACGGTCTGGATCGCGCTGATCTGGGAGGCCGAGAGGGGCGCGGCGCCCGTCTCGGCGGCGACCGCCTGGCCCTCGGCGGACGTGACGTACGCGAGGTAGGCCTTGACGATCGGGGCGACCGCGGCGTCCTTGTACTCGCCGCAGGCGACGAGGTAGGAGACGAGGACGAGCGGGTACTCGGCCGGGTTCGTGGTCGTGCGGTTGAGCTTGATCGCGAGGTTGGTCGCTGACGCGTTGTCCGCGGCGGGCGAGCCCTCGACGACCGCGGCGGCGGCCTCGTTGGAGAACGCGACGTACTCGTCGCCGACCTTGATCTGCGCGATGCCGAGGTCACCGGCGCGCGACGCGGCCGCGTAGCCGATCGAGCCCGAGGCCGAGCCCACGGCCTCGATGACGCCCGAGGTGCCCTGCGCGCCGGTGCCGGTCGCGTAGGGGAACGGGTCGGCGGGCTTCTCGGTCCAGATGTCGCCGGCGTTCTTGTTGAGGTAGTCGGTGAAGTTCTTCGTCGTGCCGGAGTCGTCCGAGCGGTGCACGGCCGTGATCGCGCCGGAGAGCGTCGCGCCGGGGTTCTGCGCGGTGATCGCCGGGTCGTCCCAGCTGGTGATGTCGCCCTTGAAGATGCCGGCGAGGGTGACGGCGTCGAGCTTGAGCTCGTCGACGCCGGGGATGTTGAAGACGACCGCGATGGGGTCGATGAACGCCGGGACCTGGATGAACGAGTCGGCGACGCAGCCCTGGAAGCCGCCCGCGATCTCGTCGTCGGAGAGCGCCGAGTCGGTGCCGGCGAACGCGACGCCGCCGCCGATGAAGGCCTCGCGGCCCGCGCCGGAGCCGGAGGGGTCGTAGGAGATGGTGACGGCCTCGTTCGCGGTCTGGAACGCGGCGATCCACGACTCCTGCGCGGCGCCCTGCGAGGACGCGCCCGCGCCGGCGATCGTGCCGGCGAGCGTCGAGGCGGGGCCCTCGGACGGCGCCGAGGTGGGCGTGGTGGAGCCGCCCTCGTTGGTGGCGCAGCCGGTGAGCGCGAGCGCGCCGACGGCGACGATGGCACCGAGAGTGCCGAACTTCGTGAGCTTCACGAGTTTCCCTTCGGAATGGTGATGAGACACGGACCGGTGCGGTCCGGTCGTCACCGTACGTTCGAAGGGTGACCGGTTCGGGGTGGTCAGGTGAACGCCGAGTGAACGCTGCGCTCAGCCGGCGCCGTGGACCTCGACCTCGACGAGGTGGGGGCGCTTCGTGTCCCGGGTGATGTGCAGCACGGCGAACTGGCCGGTCGCGAGGTTCGCAGCGCGCAGCAAGCCGTCGCGGTGCGCGGCGGTGGCGTGCCGGATCGCCTCGACGAGCTCGGGGATGACGGGCCCGTGGGAGCACAGCACGACGTTCTGCCGCTGCTTGAGGCGCTTGCCGATCTGCTGCTCGGCCCTGGATCGGCCGCCCTCGTAGCCGTCCTGCGAGATGCCAGCGGCGGTCTTGACCTCGAGTCCGGTCAGGCGCGCGGTCGGCTCGATCGTCGTGAGGCAGCGGGTCGCGGGACTCGACACGAGTCGCTGCGGGCCGAACGCCGCGATCGACGGCGCCGCCGTCATCGCCTGCTCGAGCCCGCGGTGCAGCAGGGGGCGCGTCCAGTCGGGGCCGTCCCAGTCGCCGGGCGGAATCGCCTTGCCGTGGCGCAGGATCGTGATCGAGAAGGTGCGGGCCGCGCCCCGCTTGATGCGGTCGGCGAGGGTCGCGATCATCTCCCGGTCGTGCGGGTAGGAGACGAGCTTGCGAGCCTGCGCGATCGGCACCCAGTCGACTGCGGAGATCTCGTCGTTCGGGGTGAAGCTCGCGTTCTCCACCTGGTGGCCGACGACCTCGGCGGCCCAGTACTGGACGAACTTGGGGCGGCTGCCGACCTGGTAGGTGACGTCGCCGATGGGAGCGCCGAGCGTCGCACTGATCCCCGTCTCCTCGAGGAGCTCGCGGACCGCCGTCTCGGGCAGCAGCTCGCCCGGGTCGAGCTTGCCCTTCGGGATCGAGACGTCCTTGTAGTCGGGGCGGCGCACGAGCAGCACCTTGATGCCCTCCGCGCTCTCGCGCCAGCAGAGCACGCCGGCGGCGTAGACGGTCGCGGGAGCCACGACAGCACGCTAGCGGATGAGTCGGTGAGGACCGGTCTCGAGGTCTCGAGGGCTCGATACGCGCGCGCCGCGCTACTCGACCCGCGTATGCGCCTGCTGCGCTACTCGACTCGCGGGGCGTCGATGACGGGGAACGATCCGGTGCGCGTCCCGCGGAGATCAGAACGCCGTCGTGCGGCGATGCGCGTCATCAGGACGTCCTGCGCGTCATCCAGGAGCGAGCCGTCCTCGCGCCGCGAGTGGCGGATCCACTCGCCGGACGTGCCGTTGAGGTGCCACGAGCTCGTCGCGTCGTCGAGCTGGAGGTCGAAGTAGTCCCGCAGCTCGCGGATGTGCTCCGGGTCGGCGATCCGCACGAGCACCTCGATGCGTCGGTCGAGGTTGCGGTGCAGCATGTCGGCGCTGCCGATGTAGACGACGGGGTCGCCGGCGTTCTCGAAGGCGAAGATGCGCGAGTGCTCGAGGTAGCGGCCGAGGATCGAGCGCACCCGGATGCGGTCGCTGTAGCCGGGCATGCCGGGGCGCAGGCCGCATATGCCGCGCACGACGAGGTCGACGGGGACGCCGGCCTGCGAGGCGCGGTAGAGCTCGTCGATGATGGCCTCGTCGACGATCGCGTTCATCTTGAGCCGGATGCCCGACGGCCGACCGGCGCGTGCGTGCTCCGCCTCCGCGCGGATGCGCTCGAGGAGTCCCGAGCGCATGTGGACGGGTGCGACGAGCAGCCGGTCGAACTGCTGCTCCATCGCGTAGCCGGACAGTTCGTTGAAGAGGCGGGTGAGGTCCTCGCCGACCTCGTCGTCCGCGGTCAGCAGGCCGAGGTCCTCGTAGATGCGCGCCGTCTTCGGGTTGTAGTTGCCGGTGCCGATGTGCGAGTAGCGGCGCAGCCGACCGCCCTCCTGCCGCACGACGAGCGCGAGCTTGCTGTGCGTCTTGAGGCCCACGATGCCGTAGACGACGTGGACGCCGGCCTTCTCGAGCTTCTTCGCCCACTGGATGTTCGCCGCCTCGTCGAAGCGCGCCTTGACCTCGACGAGGGCGAGCACCGCCTTGCCGGACTCGGCGGCGTCGATGAGCGCCTCGACGATGGGGCTGTCGCCGCTCGTGCGGTAGAGCGTCTGCTTGATCGCGAGCACGCTCGGGTCGTGTGCGGCCGCCTCGATGAACGCCTGCACCGAGGTCGAGAACGACTCGTAGGGGTGGTGCACGAGGATGTCGCCGCGGGCGATGGCCCCGAACACGTCGTTGTCGAGGTTCGCCTCGCTCGGCAGCAGCGCGACGGAGGTCGTCGGGACGTGCCGCGGGTATTTGAGCGCGGGCCGGTCGAGGCCGCCGAACTGGAAGAGGCCGCGCAGGTCGAGCGGCCCGTCGAGGCGGTAGACCTCCTGCTCGGTGATGTCGAGCTCGCGCACGAGCAGCTCGAGCGTCACGAGGTCCATGTCCTGCGAGATCTCGAGCCGGATCGGCGGGCCGAAGCGGCGGTTGAGGATCTGCTGCTCGAGCGCCTGGATGAGGTTCTCGGACTCGTCCTCGTCGACCTCGACGTCCTCGTTGCGGGTGACCCGGAAGGCGTGGTGGTCGAGGATCTCCATGCCGGGGAAGAGCTCGTGCAGGTGGTTGCCGATGAGGTCCTCGAGCGCGATGAACCGCGCCCGGTCGGTGCCGTCCTCGGGCAGCTGGAAGAAGCGCGGCAGGTTCGTCGGCACCTTGACGCGCGCGAACTCCTCGCGGTCGGTGCGCGGATTGCGCACCCGCACGCTGAGCGACAACGAGAGGCCCGAGATGTAGGGGAAGGGGTGCGCGGGGTCGACCGCGAGGGGCATGAGGACGGGGAAGATCTGCGCGCGGAAGACCTCGTCGATGCGGGCCCGATCGCGTTCTCCCAGGTCCGCCCAGTGCTCGATGATGATGCCCGCGTCGCTGAGCGCGGGCTTCAGCAGCTCGTTGAACGCGCGTGCGTGCCGCTCCTGCAGCTCGTGCGCCTTCGCCGAGATCATCGCGTAGACCTCCTGCGGCGGCGTCCCGACGTTCGTCGGCACCGCGAGGCCCGTGACGATGCGCCGCTTGAGGCCCGCGACGCGGACCATGAAGAACTCGTCGAGGTTGTTCGCGAAGATCGCCATGAAGTTCGCCCGCTCGAGCAGCGGCGTCGCCTCGTCCTCGGCGAGCTCGAGCACCCGCTGGTTGAAGCGCAGCCAGGAGATCTCGCGGTCGAGGTAGCGGTCGTCGGGCAGGTCGCTCACGGGCACGACGACGACGTCGTCCGCCTCGTACTCGTCGAGGCCCTCGGCGAGCGCGCCCTCGAGTCCCGTGGGTTCCATCGCACCATTCTGCCCGTATGCGTGTGAACGCGATATGAACGGCGTGGGCGGTGGGCGCCGGTCAATTGATCATTGACTAGTCAACGACTAGAATCGCTGCATGAGCGTCGCATCCGCCGAGCAGGACGGCATCGCCCGCACCGTGAGCCTCTACGAGGCGAAGACCCACCTGTCCGCACTCATCGAGGCGGTGCGCGCGGGCGAGACGGTCACGATCACGAAGCACGGACACCCGGCGGCGAGACTCGTCCCCATCGATCGGCGCCGCTCACCCCGTGAGGCGATCGACGCCTGGCTCGCCTATCGCACCGCGAGCCCCATCGTGAACGACGGAGCGATCGACATCCGCGATCGCGCGACCTACGGGCATCGGCGCTGAATGTCGTTCGTCATCGACGCCTCGGTGACACTCGCCTGGTTCTTCGAGGACGAGCGCACCGCCGCGACCGACGCCCTCCTCGAACGGCTTCGCGACGACGACGCGGTCGCGCCGTCGATCTGGATGTACGAGATCTGCAATCAGCTCGCCCGCGCCATGGCGAAAGGCCGGATCGATCCCGACCAGATCGGCGTCATCATGGGCGTCCTCGGCGACCTGACGATCGAGCTCGCATCGCCGGCGCCGACCCCCATGATCCACACCGCGGTGCGCCACGGCCTGTCCGCCTACGACGCCGCGTACCTGGAGATCGCGCAGGCTCGGGGCATCCCCATCGCGACCCTCGACAGGCGCCTCAGGACGGCTGCCGCAGACGCCGGGGTGGGTGTGCTCCCCGACGCGCTCGAGTGACTACTGCGCGGCCGGCTCCCCGACGCGCTCCTCGGCCTCGTCCTCGTAGACGTTGAAGCGGTAGCCGACGTTGCGGACGGTGCCGATGAGCGATTCGAGGTCGCCGAGCTTCGCGCGCAGGCGCCGGACGTGGACGTCGACCGTGCGGGTGCCGCCGAAGTAGTCGTAGCCCCACACCTCGCTGAGCAGCTGCTCGCGGGTGAAGACCCGGGACGGGTGCGAGGCGAGGAAGCGCAGGAGCTCGAACTCCTTGAACGTGAGGTCGAGCGGTCTGCCGCGGACCTTCGCCGAATAGCTCGCCTCGTCGATGACGACCCCGGAGGTCTGGATCTTCGTCGAAACCTGCTCCTGGGACCGGCGCCCGATCGCGAGCCGGACCCGGGCATCGACCTCGGCCGGCCCCGCCGTGTGCAGGATGACGTCGTCGACGCCCCAGTCGGCCGAGACCGCCGTGAGTCCGCCTTCCGTGAGGATGAGGGCGAGCGGGACATCGACGCCGGTCGTCGTGAGGATCTTGCACAGCGACTTCGCCGAGGCGAGGTGCTGCCGCGCGTCGACGAGGATGAGGTCCGCCGGCGGGGCGGAGACGAGCGCGGCGGGGGTCGAGAGGATCTGCTTGACCGAGTGCGAAAGCAGTCCGAGTGCGGGCAGCGCCTCAGCCTCGACCGAAGGGGTGAGGATCAAGAGCCGGGCCACAAAACCTCCAGAAACTGGCCGCCAGTCTAGACGACCGGTGCCGCGGGCCCGTCGTCGCTAGAATTTCGGCATGCTGGGGACTGCGGCGTGGAGCATCGCGCCCGCATGGCTCCTCGCCATCGCGGGTGCGCTCCTCATCGCTTTGTCGCCGATCCGTGGTGGATGGACGCTGTGGATCCCCGTCGCCTGCGGCGTCGGGATCATCGTCGCGCTCGCGCTGCAGGTCGCGACGAGGAAGCCGGAGGGCTTCATCCTGCGCGCGAGCGTCGCGGTCTGCGGGGTGGTGCTCGTCTTCGGGATCGCCTCGCTCGTGCTGCTGCTCGTCGGTCGGTCCTGAGCGCCCGCTCGGGGAGCCGGAGGCGGTAGGCTGGGCCCATGGTGTTCGCGCTGGAGCTGTTCTTCATCGGCCTGCTCGGCCTCGCGTCGCTCGCGATCGCGTTCACGGCGGTCGTCGTCATCGTCAACCTGTTCCGCGGGCAGCACTGACGCCGAGCTGATCTCCTAGCGGGACTCGACAACGACTCGACTAAGGGGGCGCGCAGGATGTTCTCCCTCGACACGAGCGTGCCCGCCGAGCTCGGCCCGCTCTCCTGGCTCATCGGAGTCTGGGAGGGCACCGGGGTCATCGACTACCTCGTCGACGCGGACGGGGACGCGGAGCCCGTGCACCGCTCGGCGGAGTTCGGGCAGCGGGTGTCGTTCTCGCACGACGGACTCCCGTATCTCAACTACTCGTCCTCGACCTGGTTGCTGACCGAGGGAGCGCCCGCCGACGAGGCGCCCCCGGTCCACGTCGCCGAGTCGGGCTACTGGCGGCTCCACCGACCCGCCGTCGAGAGCGACCCGGGCCCCGGCATGCTCCCCGGCGTCGGTCCGGGCGGCAGCACGACGGCCGACGACGTCGAGGCGATGCGCAATGCCGACGGCGGGTTCGACATCGAGGTCTCGATCCTGCATCCGAGCGGCGTCTGCGAGCTCTACCTCGGCCAGGTCAAGGGCCCGCGCATCGACCTCGCGACCGACGCCGTGCTGCGCAGCGCGAGCGCGAAGGAGTACACGGCCGCGACCCGGCTCTACGGCCTCGTCGACGGACACCTGCTGTGGGCCTGGGACATCGCCGCGCTCGGTCAGGACCTGCGCACGCACGCGTCGGCGCGCCTCGCGAGGGCCGACTGATGGGCAACCCGTTCGACGAGCAGCGCGCCCTCGCCGCGGGCGCGGCCGTCGCGCTGCTCGACCGCGGCGTCGTCACCGTGAGCGGCCCGGACCGGCTCAGCTGGCTCGACTCGATCACCTCCCAGCAGCTCGCCTCGCTCGTCCCGGGCGAGTCCGCCGAGACGCTCATCCTCGACCCGAACGGCCGGATCGAGCACGCGATGCGCGTCGTCGACGACGGTGAGACGGCCTGGCTCATCGTCGACGACGGGGACGCGCCCGCGCTCGCGGCCTGGCTCGACCGGATGCGGTTCATGCTGCGCGTCGAGGTCGCGGACCGCACCGCCGACTTCGCCGTCGTCGGCTTCGTCCGTCCCTTCTCCGGTCCCCTGAGCGAGTCCGAAGAGCGCCCTCTGTCCGCCCCCCCGAGCGAGCCCGGAGAACGCCGTGTGTCCGGCCCCCTGAGCGAGCCCGAAGGGCGAGTCGAAGGGACGGTCGTCTGGCACGACCCCTGGACCTCCGTCCAGGATGGAGGCTGGCAGTATGCGACGACGCCGGACCATCCCGCGGCCGGCTGGTCGTGGTCCGAGACGGTCGTCCCCCGCGAGCGCCTCGACGCGCTCGACGCGACCGTGCCCGGCGCGGCGGCAGAGGCGCTGCGCATCGCGGCCTGGCGACCGGCGTTCTCCAGCGAGGTCGATGAGCGATCGATCCCGCACGAGCTCGACTGGCTGCGCTCGGCGGTCCACCTCGCGAAGGGCTGCTACCGCGGGCAGGAGACGGTCGCGAAGGTCCACAACCTCGGGCATCCGCCGCGCCGCCTCGTCTTCCTCCACGTCGACGGCTCCGACCATGAGCTCCCGCAGCACGGCGACGAGGTCGTGCTCGCCGGCACCGACGACGTCGTCGGCCGGGTCACCTCGGCGGCGAACCACTGGGAGCTCGGGCCCATCGCGCTCGCGGTCGTGAAGCGCTCCGTCGACCCGGCGGCGACGCTCGAGGTCGTCTATCGTCGTGCGGCGGTCGAGGGCGGGGCCGAGTCGGCTGGTCGGCTCGCTGCCGCGCAGGAGGTCGTCGTCCCGCCTGACGCGGGGGCGACGGCGCACGTGCCCCGCATTCCGAGGCTCGGCTCGGTCCGGCGGTGAGCGAGCTCGGGTCCGGTCCGACCGGCCCCCTGACCCCTGATCTCGAGGGGCTGCGACGTCTCGAGCGCCGGATCGCGCGGACGATGAACGTCAAGGCGATGAGCCGCCGGGTGTGGTTCTCGCTGCCGGCGATCCTGCAGATCGTCGCGGCGGTCCTCGCCTCCTATGCGATCGCGATCTTCGTGCTCGGCCATTCGGACCCGATCCTCGCCGTGACCGTGACGATCACGTCGCTCGGGTTCACGCGTGATGCGAGGCCGGTGCGAGTGCTGCGCAGCGTCGTCGGCATCCTGCTCGGCGTCGCGATCGCGACGGGGATCATCCTGCTCTTCGGTCAGGGGATCTGGCAGCTCGGGGTGCTGCTCGTCGTCGTCATGGTCGTCGCGCGGATCGCGTCGACCGATCCGACGTTTGCGGTGGTGGCCGCGACGCCGGCGGCGGTGACGCTGCTCATCCCGCTCTCCGGCGGGTTGCCGTGGTTCCGCGCGGTCGATGCGCTCGTCGGCGGTGTCGTCGCGCTCGTCATGACGGTGCTCATCCCCCGGGACCCGCGGCGTGCGAGTCTGCGGGATGGGCGGGCGCTCTACTCGGTGCTCTCGCAGGCCGTTTCGAGTGTCGTGGATGGTCTGCGGCACGGCGACGTCGGCGCGGCGGAGCTCGGGGTGAGCCGGCTGGGCCGGACGCAGCCGCTCATCGACGCGTGGGGTCAGTCGGTCGAGACGGCGAGGTCGGTCTCGCGACTGTCGCCGTTCCTGCGGTCTCGGCTGCCGGAGCTCGATCGTCAGGCGCGGGCGCTGCACGGCGCCGATCTCGCAGTGCGCCACCTGCGCCTGATCGCCCGCCGCTGCGAGTACATGGTCCGCGGCGGCGTGCGGCATACGGTCCTCGCGCGGCTCCTCGACCAGGTGGTGCAGGCAATCGATCTGCTCGGTCAGGAGCTGGATGATCTGCTCATCGCGGGGGCGGCGCGCAGCGTGCTGCTCGATCTCGCCGGGCGGCTCGATCCGCTGACCGCGGTGCCGGACGGCAACGCGACGGAATCGGCGGTCGTCGTCCAGCTGCGTCCGCTCGTCGTGGACCTGCTCGTCGCGACGGGGCTGCCCCTGGACCGGGCGCAGGCGGCGCTGCGCGCGATCTAGCGGGCTTCGCGCGCCTTGACATCGCGCGGGGTGATGCTCATACTCGGATCGACCACTGTTTAGTGGTACTAAACACTTGGCGCGGGCCGCGCGGCATAGTCGCTCGCGCGGCACGAGCACGGTACGAGGAGGTACGGTGAAGGAAATCGAGGTCCCGGTCCTGATCGTGGGCGGGAGCCTGGTCGGTTTGAGCGCGTCGGTCGCGCTCGCATCCCACGGGGTGCGCAACCTCGTCGTCGAGCGCCACCGCGGCACGGCGATCCATCCTCGCGCCGCGATGTTCCACCAGCGCACGACCGAGATCTTCCGCGAGC
>Ga0180219_1000642_pt1 | contig 26370 bp, 23 predicted proteins | sample eDN3rd30CBELigMG_FD_151338 | JGI IMG/M metagenome (GOLD analysis project Ga0180219, IMG submission 151338) | Enriched Miracle-Growth compost microbial communities from Emeryville, California, USA - eDNA 3rd pass 30_C BE-Lig MG (version 2)... ... | reverse complement strand
GCCGCGTCGGCGGTGACGCGCGGCAGCCGGCGCGCTGCGCGCGAAGCCGCTGCGCGGGCGGCGGCAGCCGCTCCGGCCACCGAGGCCATCGACACCGTCGCGATGGAGTCTGAGGCGGATCCTGGGGCGGATGCGGTCGCGGGCCCTGTTGCGGCGTCCGCTGCGGTGTCCGCCGCCGTGGAGACCGCGGGACAGCCGTCCGAGGACGCCCCGGCCGCGCCCGTCGCCTCACCGCGCGCAGCCGGGTCGATCGACGCGCTGTTCGGTGACGAGGTGCACTCGGCCGACGCGGCGGGGAACGCCCACCACGACCGGGATCGCCGTAAGAGCCGCATCGCCGGCTGGGTGGTCTTCGCCGTCGTCCTCGCGCTGCTCGGCGGCGTCGCCGCGGGCGGGCTCTGGGTGTGGAACACCTACGAGACGCAGATCCGGTCCTTCATGGGCTGGGAGGAGCCGAAGGACTTCGAGGAGGGCCTGGCGAACGGGGAGGCCGTCATCACCATCGCTGACGGAGATGTCGGTGCGGACGTTTCCGTGACGCTCTTCGAAGCCGGCGTGACGAAGACCAGCGATGCCTTCTACGACTACCTCATCGCCAACTCGCCCGATCATGTGTTCCACCCCGGCGTGTACCAGCTGCAGCTCCAGATGACCTCCGCAGCGGCGCTCGAGGCGCTCGACGACCCGGCGAACAAGCTGGAGAAGACCGCGCAGCTGCGCGAGGGTCTGACCGTCGAGACGTCGCTGCCGCTGTTGGTGGATGCCACCGACATCCCGCTCGAGGACTTCGAGACGGCCGTGGCCGACCCGAGCGTCTACGGCGTGGACGCTGACACGCTCGAAGGCTGGCTGTTCCCGGCCACCTACACGTTCGACCCCGACGTGACGGCCGAGGACGTGATCCGCACGCTCGTGGGCCAGACGGTCAAGAAACTCGACGCTGCAGACGTGCCCGAGGCGGACCGCCAGGAGATCCTCACCATCGCCTCGATCATCGAGCGGGAGGCGCGCTTCCAGGACGACTTCTACAAGGTGTCCCGCGTGATCCAGAACCGTCTCGACATCGACATGAAGCTGCAGATGGACTCGACCGCGCAGTACGGCTATGGGCAGCTGCACGACGGCAGCGTCAGCTCGTCGGCGGAGGCACTCGCGGACGACAACCCGTGGAACACGTACGTCCACACCGGGTTGCCGGTCGGACCCATCGCGAACCCGGGCGCGCTGGCGATCGATGCGGCGATGCATCCCGTCGACGGACCCTGGCTGTACTTCGTGACGGTCGACCTGGACGCCGGCGAGACGGTGTTCAGCGAGACGTACGACGAGCACCTGAAGGCGGTCGAGCAGTGGCGGTCATGGTGTGCGGCGAACCCTGACCGGGGCTGTTGATGACGACCCGCCTCGAGGTGTGGGGCGACCCGATCGAACACAGCCTCTCCCCGGTCCTGCACGGCGCCGCCTACCGGCACCTGGGATGGGAGTGGGACTACGCACGTCGCCGCGTGGCGGACTGGATGTTCGCGGACGAGCTCGCCGCGCTCGGCGCTGAGTTCCGTGGGCTGTCGTGCACCATGCCGCTCAAGGGTGAGGCCCATCGCGCCGCCGTGTGGCACGACAGTCGCGCCCGGGTGACCGGCGCGGTCAACACTCTGCTGTTGGATGCCGAGCTTGCTCCGGACGGTCCGCGCGGGTTCAACACCGACGTGGGTGGGATCGTGCGGGCACTCGCCGAGGCCGGTGTGCCGACCGTCCCAGACGGACGGATCGTGGGCGCCGGAGCAACGGCGACCTCGGCGCTCGTGGCACTCGCTGAAGTCGGTGCGCGGTATGTCGAGGTCGTCGCACGCCGTCCGCTGACGGTCGCGCCGCTCGAGGCGCTCGGGGAGCAGCTGGGCGTGGAGGTCCATCCGGTGCCGTTCGACGCCCCCGCGCATGCCCCGCTCGCGGTGACCGTCGCCACCTTGCCCGGCGGTGCACGCGTGTCAGCGCCGACGGCGGAGGCGCTGGCGACCGCCGGCGGGACGCTGCTCGACGTCGTCTACGGCCGCGGCACGACCGACCTCGCGCAGGCGTGGGCGTCGGCCGGGCTGCCCGCGGTCGACGGTCTCGGCATGCTGCTGCACCAGGCGGTGCTGCAGATCCGCATCTTCTCCACCGGTGAGGTCGATGCGCCGCTGCCGGATGAGGCCGCCGTCGTGGACGTCATGCGCCGCGCGGTCATGGGAGACTAGAGGAATGCTCCGCGTGCTCACGGCCGGCGAATCGCACGGCCCAGAACTCGTCGCCGTCATGGAAGGTCTGCCCTCGGGCGTTCCGATCTCCCGTGCCGCGATCCAGGCCGACCTCGCACGCCGCAAGCTCGGCTACGGCCGCGGCTCGCGGATGAAGTTCGAGGAGGACGAACTCACGATCTCGTCCGGTGTGATCCACGGCTCCACGATCGGCAGCCCGATCGCGCTGCGCATCGGCAACACCGAGTGGCCGAAGTGGGTCGAGGTCATGAGCGCCGAGCCCGTGGAGCTGACCGAGAAGTCGCGCGGCCGCGGTGCCGCGCTGACACGCCCGCGTCCGGGTCACGCCGACCTGGTCGGAATGCAGAAGTACGGCTTCGACGAGGCGCGCCCGATCTTGGAGCGCGCCAGTGCGCGTGAGACGGCTGCGCGGGTCGCGCTCGGCGCCATCGCGCGCGCGTTCCTCGCGGAGCTCGGCATCCGCCTGGTCAGCCACACCCTGTCGATCGGCCCCGTGCAGGTTCCCGCCGGATCCGCGCTGCCCGCACCGGACGACGTCGACGTGCTGGATGCCGATCCGCTCCGCTGCTTCGACGCGGCTACGTCGACGGCGATGGTGGCGGAGGTGGATGCCGCGCGCAAGGATGGCGACACCCTGGGCGGTGTCGTCGAGGTGCTCGCGTACGGCCTGCCCCCGGGGCTCGGCTCACACGTGCAGTGGGATCGGCGCCTCGACGCCAAGCTGGCGCAGGCCCTGATGAGCATCCAAGCCATCAAGGGCGTCGAGGTCGGTGACGGATTCGAGACGACGCGTCGCCGTGGCTCCGCCGCGCACGACGAGCTGTTCGCCACGGCCGGCGGGATCGCCCGGGCCAGCGACAGGGCCGGCGGTACCGAGGGCGGAATGTCGACGGGCACCGTGCTGCGGGTCCGGGCCGGCATGAAGCCCATCGCGACCGTGCCGCACGCGCTGCGGACGATCGACGTCACGACGGGGGACGCCGCGACCGCCCATCACCAGCGCTCGGACGTGTGCGCGGTGCCGGCTGCCGGCGTCGTGGCCGAGGCGATGGTCGCCATCACGCTCGCCGACGTCGTGCTGGAGAAGTTCGGCGGCGACAGCATCACCGAGACGCGCCGCAATGTCGATGGCTACCTCGCCGCGATCCCGAGCACTCTCGCCACCGCTGCTGCCAGCGACGACACACTGGGATGAGTGCTCCCGCGATCGTGCTCATCGGACCGATGGGCGCAGGAAAGACCAGCGTGGGGCGCCGCGTGGCCCGGACGCTGGAGCTTTCGTTTGCCGACACCGACAAGCTCGTCGTGCGCGACCACGGCCCCATTCCGGAGTTGTTCGTACGTTACGGTGAATCGCACTTTCGACGGCTGGAGCGGGCTGCCGTGCAGGAGGCGCTGGCCACGGCCGGCGTCGTCGCGCTCGGTGGCGGGGCTGTGCTCGATCCGCACACCCAGGAGGAGCTTCGCGATCATCGCGTCGTGCTCCTGACCGTGCAGCCGCACATCGTCGCCTCGCGGATCGGACGCGATGACCGCCCGCTCCTTGCCGGAGAGAACCCGGTCGACCGGTGGAACCGCATCCTGGACGAGCGTCTTCCCCTCTACGAGCGGCTCGCGGACATCGTGTTCGACACGTCATCCGGCCCGCTCGCGGACATCGTGACCCACATCGTCGACTGGGCGCGCCACGATGCGGCCGCCAGGGAGCACACATGACTGAGACCACCGTTGTGACCGTCGCCGGAGACGCCCCCTACGAGGTACGGATCGGGCGCGGCATTCTCGAGGAGGTCGGCGCTGCTCTCGAGGCGTCCGTCGCGCGCGTTCTGGTCGTGCATCCGCCGACCCTCGCCGACCAGGCGGCCAGGCTGCGGGAGCGACTGCAGGCGGACGGGGGCCGTCAGGTTCTCCTGGCGGAGGTGCCGGATGCGGAGCAGGGTAAGCGCGTCGAGGTCGCCGCCTTCTGCTGGCAGGTCATGGGTCAGGCTGATTTCACGCGCACGGACGCCGTCGTCGGCTTCGGCGGTGGCGCGGTGACGGACCTCGCGGGGTTCGTCGCGGCTACATGGATGCGTGGCGTGCAGGTCGTCCAGGTGCCCACGACCGTGCTGGGCATGGTCGACGCGGCGGTCGGGGGAAAGACGGGGATCAACACAGCGGAGGGCAAGAACCTCGTCGGCGCGTTCTGGCCGCCGCGGGCCGTGATCTGCGATCTCGACCTTCTCGACTCGCTGTCGGAGCACGAGCGGGTCGCCGGTTTCGCGGAGGTCGTCAAGGCGGGGTTCATCTGGTACCCCGAGATCCTCGACCTGATCGAGGCCGATCCGAAGGCCGCCGTCGACCCCCATAGTGCCGCGTTCCGCCGCTGCATCGAGCTGGCCATCCAGATGAAGGCGCGCGTGGTGGGGGAGGACCTACGTGAAGCCGGTCTTCGGGAGGTGCTCAACTACGGGCACACCCTCGGCCACGCGATCGAGCACGCGGAGCGCTATCGCTGGCGGCATGGAGCCGCGATCTCGGTGGGGATGCTGTTCGCCGCCGAGCTGTCGCGTCTGGCGGGCCGGCTGTCCGATGCCGCTGCGCAGCGGCATCGCGACATCCTCGAACTGCTGGGACTGCCCACGAGCTACCGGGCGGGCGCATGGAGCCAGCTGCTGGCGACGATGCAGCGCGACAAGAAGACCCGCGGTGCGATGCTGCGGTTCATCGTGCTCGATGACATCGGCAAGCCGACGGTACTGCAGGCGCCCGACGAGTCGCTCCTGTTCGCGGCATATCAGGAGGTCGGCGCCTGACCTCGGTCGCGGACCTGCGGCGTCAGACTCGGTGAGCATGGCGGATGCCGCGCCCATCGGGCGCGGCATCCGCCATGTGCCGCCCGTCAGGCCGCGGCGCCCGAGGGCACCGTGGGGCGCTCGTGTCGCAACCCGAGCTGTGCGGTCGGCGTGTCCTTCGTCTCGCGCGCCGTGAGAGCACTGACCGCGGCGATGACCGAGATGGTCGCGGTGAACAAGCCGATCACGACCCAGCCGCCCTCGGCCACGCCGCCGAGCGCGGCGACGATCGACGGCGCGAAGCCGGCCATGAGGAAGCCCAGCTGTGTTCCGATCGCCATCCCGGAGAACCGGACGCGCGTCGAGAACATCTCGCCGTAGAACGAGGGCCATACCGCGTTGGCGGCGGCGTACCCGAACGAGAACGTGAGTACGGCGAGCACGAACGTGAGAAGTCCGCTGTCTGGCCCCATGGAGAGCATGTAGAAGGGCATCAGCGCCGCCGACGAGAGCGCTCCGTACACGAACACCGGCTTACGCCCGATGCGGTCGGCGAGGATGCCGAACAGCGGCTGAGTCCCCAGCGCGACGATATTGGCGACGACCACGAGCCAGAGAGTGATGCTCTCGGCCATGCCCAGCTCTTTGCCGTAGGCCAGCGCCAGATTGCCGAACACTGTCGAGACGGCGGCGATGAACGCGCAGCAGATGACCCGCAGCACGTCGCGCCAGTGATCGCGCAGGAGCGGGATCAACGGCATCCTGGCGACCCGCGCGGGCGACACCGGACAAAGCCGGTCACGCTGTGGACGGCGGGGCGAGCGCGCGTCGTGCTCAACGAACAGCACGCGCGCGATCTGGAGCCGCATCTGGCGGCCATCGGATTCGAAGTGGACGACGCAGCCTCCGTCTCGCATCGCGTGGAGGCGCTGCAGACGCCTCGCGCCTATCGGCGCACCTACGCGAGCGAGCAGCAGCTCGATGCGGCCGTCGCCCCCGGCGGGCTGGAGGTCTTCTGGACACAAGCCGCGGACAGCGGTGAGCCGGACTGGATGGCGGAGTTCGAGCACGGCGAGTCGCCGCGGCCGAGTCCCATCACCGGATTCGACCACGTGAGCATGACCCAGCCCTGGCAGGTCACCGATGAGACGATCCTGTTCTTCACCGCCGCGTTCGGACTTCATGCGGCGGGCTCGACGGAGGTGCCCAGTCCGCAGGGCCTCGTGCAGAGCCGGGTCATCGCCGGGCCGGGCAGCGGCGTCCGCATCCCGCTCAACGTTGCGCCGCCGATCATCGCGGAGCAGGGCAGCGCGAGCGGACTGCCGCAGCACGTCGCGTTCGGCTGCGACGACGTGCGAGCGCTGGCGCGCGCGTCCCGCGTGCGAGGTCTGACGCTGCTGGCCATGCCCGACAACTACTACGACGACCTGGCGGCGCGATTCGGTCTCGACGAGCCCACGGTGCAGGAGCTGCGCGACCTCGGCGTCGCCTACGACCGTGACGGAGACGCCGAGTACCTGCATCTGTACACCACCACGGTCGGCCAGATCTTCTGGGAGTTCGTGGAGCGGCGCGCCGGCTACTCCGGATACGGGGCGAGCAACGCCGGCATCCGCCTCACCGCGCAACGTCGGGTGAGTGGCTGATAGTGTGCCGCTCGTGAGTGCGCCTCGACGACTGCTGCTGGTCAACGGTCCCAATCTCAACATTCTCGGCACCCGGCAGCCGGAGATCTATGGTCACGAGACGCTCGCCGATGTCGAGCGGCTCGTGACAGGCACGGCAGCGACCCACGGCTTCGACGTGACCGCTGTGCAGAGCAATCACGAGGGCGTGCTGATCGACGCCATCCATGCCGCACGCACGACGTGCGCGGGAATCGTGATCAACCCGGGCGGTCTCACGCACACGTCGGTCGTGCTGCGCGATGCACTGGCCGGCGTCGATCTGCCCGTCGCCGAGGTCCACATCTCCGACGTGTACGCCCGCGAACAGTTCCGGCACTTCTCGTACGTGCGCGACGTCGCGGCCGTACACGTCATCGGCGAGGGTGTGCCGGGTTACGCGCGTGCCGTGACCCTGCTCATCGACGTCATCGAGGGTCGCGCGGACGGCTGAACGCCCGGCTGCGCTGCGCCGACGCAGGCGCAGGCGCAGACGCCTGGTCGACGCGGGCCGGCAGCAGTGCGCACACGGCGACGGCGACGACAGTGAAGCCGATCGCCCACCAGAACGCGACATCGAAACCGTGGGCGAGGGCGGTGATGTCGCCCGCACCGGTGGTCGCGGACTCGAGAATGATCGCGAGCACGGCCGTGCCGAACGCGCCGCCGACCTGTTGCGCCAGACGGGTGATGATGCTCGCGTGCGGCACCTCTTCGCGCTGCACCTGAGTCAGCACGAATGCGACCATCAGGACGGCGCCTGCAACCACCGGCATCCAGACATCCACCCGCGTGAACCCGCCGTTGCCGCTCACGTTCGACAGTCCGTACAGCAGCCCCACCAGAGCGGGGGAGATCAGCACAAGGCCCGCCCAGTCGAGCGTAGGCTTGCCGCAGGGCGCATCCTGGCTGGGCGCGTCCCAGGCGAGACTGCAGGCGATGGACGACGCGGCCAGAAGCTCGAGGATGCGATCCTGGACGCCGCGTGGGAGCAGTTGCTCGAGGCCGGCTATGCCGGGTTCACCATCGATGCCGTGGCCGAACGCGCCGGCACGAGTCGATCGGTGCTCTACCGGAGGTGGGAGAACCGCAACGCCCTTGTCGCCGGCGCCCTGGGCCGCGGATTGCGCCAGACGCGGGCTCAGACGCCGGACACCGGCTCGCTGCGCGAGGACGTCTTGGAGCTGCTGCGCCGTTTCAGCGCCTCGCGCGGGCAGCTGATCCCGCTCATGTCGGTGCTCATGGGTGCGTACTTCGCCGAGACCGGGTCGAGCATCCAGGACCTGCGCCGCGAGATGCTCGGCACGCTCACCCGCTCCGCGGTCGACGACATCCTCGATCGTGCGATCGCGCGCGGCGAGGCCGACCCGGCGCGGCTGACGCCGCGGGTGCGCACGGTCGCCGTGGACCTGCTCCGGCACGACCTCCTGGTGACCTTCCGCCCCGTGCCGGAGAACGACCTGGTCGCGATCGTCGACGAGGTCTTCCTGCCGCTGGTCACGCCGCATCGGGGCTGACCCCGGCCCATCCCGTAGAATCGAACGCCGGGTCGCAATCGACCCGCAAACCTCACGAACGGACTTCTTCTCCTCATGGCATCCACCGCAGACATCAGGAACGGCGTCGTCATCAAGATCGACGGACAGCTCTGGAGCGTCGTCGAGTTCCAGCACGTCAAGCCCGGCAAGGGCGGCGCGTTCGTCCGCACCAAGCTGAAGAACGTCGTCACGGGCAAGACCGTGGACCGGACGTACAACGCCGGTACCAAGATCGAGATCGAGAACGTCGACCGTCGCGACTTCAGCTACCTGTACAACGACGGCGACAGCTTCGTGTTCATGGACGTCGCCGACTACGACCAGATCAACGTGCCGGCCGCCACCGTCGGCGACGCGGCCAACTTCCTGCTGGAGAACCAGCAGGTTCAGATCGCACTGAACAACGGCACCCCGCTCTATGTCGAGCTGCCCGCGTCGGTCGTGCTGGAGATCACGTACACCGAGCCCGGCCTGCAGGGCGACCGCTCCTCGGCCGGCACGAAGGCCGCGACCGTCGAGACGGGCTACGAGATCCAGGTTCCGCTGTTCCTGGAGACCGGCACGAAGGTCAAGGTCGACACCCGCACGGGCGACTACCTCGGCCGCGTGAACTGAACGCGTGAGCGCCCGCTCCAAGGCGCGCAAGCGCGCCCTCGACATCCTGTACCAAGCCGACGTCCGCGGCGACGATCTGGCGGAGACCCTTGCCGCCGAGGCGAAGCGCGCCGCGAGCGAGCCCGCCCGCGAGGCATCGTGGCTGTACGCGCGCGAGATCGTCGACGGCGTGATCGACGACCGTGACGAGATCGACGAGCAGATCGTCACGCACGCGCGCGACTGGAAGCTGGAGCGGATGCCGGCCGTCGACCGCGCCATCGTGCGCATCGCCGTCTGGGAGATCCTCCACAACGACGAGGTGCCCACGGCCGTCGCGATCGATGAGGCGGTGGAGCTCGCGAAGGAATTCTCCACCGACGACTCCGGATCGTTCGTGCACGGTCTGCTGGCCCGCATCGCCCGCGCGAACTGAGCCGCACCCGCTGCGGGATCGGCTGCTGCACCCGGAGCTAGCCGGGCGGCCCGACGTGTCGGCGCCGCCTGCGAGGATGGATGCCGTGACCGCGCCTTTCGTTCCCGACGCCGAGATCCGTCGGATCGGGCGCGGGCGCACCTACGAGCGCGGGCTCGGATACGCGCGGGGCTCGGAAGTGCTGCGCGTGCTCTGGGACCCCCGCTCCACGACGATCATCGGCGTCGTCGCCGGAAGCGAGCCGCAGCCGTACACCTGCCGCATCCGCCTGGACGTCACCGGCACAGCGCCCCGCATCATGACCGCGCACTGCAGCTGCCCCGTGCAGCAGGACTGCAAGCACGCCGTGGCGACGTTGCTGCGCAGCAACACCGACGAGGCGATCGACGGAAGCGTCGCTGCACCGGCGGGCGCGCACCCGCCGGTCCTCGCCGCGCCGGACGCCGGACCGCACGGCGCACTCGGCGGCGCACCGAAGGCTGGTCCGGGTAGGACCGAGGGCCACCCCACCGGCTGGCGCAGGCTGCTCCTGTCGTCCGGCGGCGGCACCGCACCGCTCGCCCTCGGGCTCGAGTTGCGTGTCCGCGAGTCGGCGCAGCGCGCGCACTGGGGCCCGCGTCGGCTGCACGCAGCCACGCCCCGCGAGATCGGCCAGGGCGCCGACGATGTCCTCGTCGGCCTCCGGCCACTGACGCGCAGTGACGCCACCGGCGCCTGGATCCGCACCGGTGTGTCATGGGATGCGCTGCGCCGGCTGAACGACCGGCATCCGCGCGGTCAGCTCCGCTGGTTCAGTGAGCTCTACGGCATCGCCCACGATGCGCGACTCCTGGGCGGCCTGCGCGACGATTCGGAATGGCTCAGCCTCGACACCGTCGAGTCGCGCCTGCTGTGGCCCCACCTGGCCGATGCCGCCACGCACGACATCCCCGTCGTGCCCGCCGCGAAGCACCAGTCGGTCGCGGTGGTCGCCGACGCGACCGCCGAGCTCGCCGTCGAGCGTGCCGGCACCGACGGCGGCCTGCGCCTCGCGCCGCGGATCACGATCGCGGGGGAGCGGGTGGACCCGGCCCACGTGCGACCGATCGGCCAGGTCGGGCTGTACAGCTTCGCCGTCGAGCGTGACCGCATCAGCCTCACGCTCGCCCGCGCTGAGCTCAGCGACGCGGTGCGCAGTCTTCTGACCGGCCCGCCGCAGCTCGATGTCCCGCCCGCTGACGCGGACGAGTTCCTCCGCGCGGCGTACCCGCGGCTGGCCCGGGAGACGGTGGTGACGGCCGGTGCCGGCGTCGAGCTGCCTGTGCCCGAACCCACCGTCCTCGTCGCGACCATCGCGTTCGAGCGCGGCGATACGCTGCGCTATCGACTGGAGTGGCAGCGTTCCGGCGCCGGCCGCGAACCCCTCGATGCCGTTCCCGCCGCCGACCCTGCCGAGTCTGCCCTGCGCACCGCGGCCGCAGCCGCCTGGCTGGACACCGACCTCGACTTCGCGCCGTCCGCAACGCTGACCGGGGTGGAAGCGGCGGAGTTCGGGGCGAAGGTCCTGCCCGCCCTCGAATCGATCGACGGCATCCGTGTAGAGGTCAGCGGCAAGCGCCGAACCTATCGCGAGCTCGCCGGGGACCCACGCATCACCGTCTCGACTGTCGAGAGCACCGACCCGGACTGGTTCGACTTGGGCGTCATCGTCGAGATCGACGGGCGGCGCATTCCCTTCACTCCGCTGTTCACCGCTCTCGCCCTGCGCCGGAAGAAGCTCCTGCTGGCCGATGGCGGGTACTTCTCGCTGCGCCATCCCGCCCTCGATCGCCTCCGCGAGCTCATCGATGAGGCTGCGGAGCTCGCCGAGTGGGAAGCGGGCCCGAAGATCAGCCGCTACCAGCTGCCGCTCTGGGAGGACTTCGAAGACCTCGCCGACGAGTCGCGGCCGGCCCTCGCCTGGCGCGCAGCCGCCCGGGCATTGCGCGACGCGGCCGCCGCCGACCCCGTGCCGCCGCCGTCCGGCCTTCAGGCACAGCTGCGCCCCTATCAGGAGGAGGGATACCAGCGCCTCGCGCTGTGGTGGCGCCACCGACTGGGCGGCATTCTTGCCGACGACATGGGGCTCGGCAAGACGATCCAGGTGCTCGCCCTGATCAGCCACGCGCGCGAGACCGGCGAACGACGGCCCGTTCTGGTGGTGGCGCCGACGTCGGTGCTGGGCACGTGGCGTGACGAGGCGACGCGGTTCGCGCCAGGAGTGCGCGTCCAGGTTGTGGAGTCCACGCGCACGACCCCAGATCCCGCATCGGCCGATGTGATCGTCACCTCGTACACCCTGCTGCGTCTCGAGGAGGCGCGCTACGCGGCCACCGACTGGGCCATCGTCGTGCTCGACGAGGCGCAGTTCGTGAAGAACCCCCGCACCCGCCTGCACCGCGCCGTCCAGTCGCTGCATGCCGGGATGGTCCTCGCCGTCACGGGCACCCCGCTGGAGAACTCGCTCACCGAGTTGTGGGCGCTGCTGTCGCTGACCTGTCCCGGTCTCTTCCCCTCGCCGCGGAAGTTCCGGGAGGAGTACATCAAGCCCATCGAGCAGGGGAAGGTGCCCGAGAACGCGGAGGGCGCGCCATATCGCCAGCGTCGTCTGGAGCGTCTGCGGCACCGGATCCGCCCGTTCGTCCTGCGGCGCACGAAGGAGCTCGTCGCTCCGGAGCTGCCCCCGCGCCAGGAGCAGGAGCTTCGTGTCGAGCTCAGCCCCGCACACCGGGCGGTGTACGACCTGGTCCTGCAGCGCGAACGACAGAAGGTCCTCGGGCTGCTCGCCGACCTCGACCGCAACCGCTTCATCGTGTTCCGCTCGCTCACCCTGCTCCGCCGGCTCGCGCTGGCGCCGTCGCTCGTGGATGCCGGCGACGACACCATCCGGTCGAGCAAACTCGACGCGCTGCGGGAGCGCATCGATGAGCTCGTCGCCGAAGGCCACCGCGCGATCGTGTTCAGCCAGTTCACCTCCTATCTGGATCTCGTCCGCGCCGACCTGGAGAAGCATGGCGTCGGGTACTCCTACCTCGACGGCTCGACGCGCCGTCGTGCCGACGTCGTCCGGGAGTTCCGCGCCGGCGATGCCCCGGTCTTTCTGATCAGCCTCAAGGCGGGCGGGTTCGGGCTGACCCTCACCGAGGCCGACTACGTGTTCCTGCTCGATCCGTGGTGGAACCCGGCCGCCGAGGCGCAGGCGGTCGACCGTACGCACCGCATCGGGCAGACCCGCCCGGTCAACGTCTACCGGCTCATCGCGAGCGGCACGATCGAAGAGAAGGTCGTCGCCCTGCAACAGCGCAAGGCGCGTCTGTTCCGTTCGGTCATGGACGATGACGAGCTGCTGGCCCGTTCGCTCACCGCCGACGACATCCGTGGCCTGCTCGAGTCGTGACGAGGTGCCCGATCCGACCCGCACCGGCTCGTCCCGGGGAGTGGTCAGCATCGCTCGCGTAGACTCGTGACGCTCGAAACGGGAGGTTCTACATGCGGATCACGGGCCTCGGCCATGCCGGGATGTTCATCGAGACGGCCGGCGGATCCATCATCTGCGACCCGGTCATCGGTCCGAGCTTCTACGGCTCCTGGTTCCCGTTCCCGGACAACCGCGGCCTGGACTGGGAGCGCTTCGGCAAGGCCGACTTCCTCTACATCTCGCACCGGCACCGCGATCACTTCGACCCGCACCTGCTGAAGACCTACGTCAGCACCGACATCGAGGTGCTGCTGCCCGAGTATCCCACCGACGATCTGGAGAACGACCTCCGTGCGCTCGGCTACACGAACATCCGCTATACCCGCGCGGGTGTGCCCTTCGAGCACAACGGCGTGAAGATCATGGTCACGCCGCTGCGGGCCCCCAGCGACGGACCGATCGGCGATTCGTCGCTGTCGGTCGATGACGGTACGGCATCCATCCTCAACCAGAACGACTCGCACCCGCTCGATCTGGAGAAGCTCCTCGGCTTCAGCAAGCCCGACGCGTACTTCACCCAGGTCTCCGGCGCGATCTGGTGGCCGATGGTGTACGACCTGCCGCAGGACGCCAAGCAGAACTTCGCCAGGCTCAAGCGCGACGCGCAGAACAAGCGTGCGATGTTCTACATCGAGAAGGTCGATGCCGAGCACGTCTTCCCGATGGCCGGCCCGCCGATGTTCCTCCGCGAGGAACTGTTCCGCTACAACGGCTGGGGCCTCGAGGACGACTCGATCTTCACCGACCAGGCGCAGTTCCTCGCGCACATGGCTGAGCTGCGCCCCGACCAGAAGGGCCACCTGTTCCTGCCCGGTACGCAGGTGGACCTGAACGGCGGGGAACTCGAGGTGACCCAGACGCTGTACACCGATGCCGAGATCGAGCGCATCTTCTCCGATAAGTGGGCCTACCTCGCCGAGCAGCGCGACAGCCGCCAGGACGAGATCCGAGCCGAGGAAGCGCGGCGAGCCCCCGTCCTGCCGCCGGAGCAGATCCTCGCCGAGCTGAAGGCGTGGTGGGAGCCGCTGCTGAAGAAGTCGCGCACCATCCGGCTCGGCGTCGGCGGCAACGTACGATTCCGCATCGGTGAGCTGGACATGGTCGTGGACTTCCCGCGCGCGAAGGTCCGCGAGTACGCGGGGGAGGAGTGCATCTACTGGTACACGATCCCCGCCGACCTGGTCTCGACCAACATCGCCGATCATGAGATCGACTGGTCGAACTCGATCTTCCTGTCGATGGAGTTCGAGGTCGGGCGCAGCGGCAAGTTCAACGAGTTCCTCACGACGTTCCTGAAGTGCCTGTCGGTGGACCGGATCGAATACGTGGAGAACTGGTACTCCGAGCAGGCCGACACCAGCGAGGACGCGCAGATCGGCGACTGGACGGTGCAGAGGCGCTGCCCGCACCTGCGCGCCGACCTGTCCAAGACCGGCCGCATCGAGGACGGCGTGCTGACCTGCAGCATGCACGACTGGAAGTGGGATCTCGCGACCGGCAAGTGCCTGAGCACGAACGGACATCCGATCCGCGCCGAGCGCACAGCAGCGGGCGCCGACGAGGCGCTCGAGTCGGCGGCGGTGTGAGGGGCCCGGCATCCGATAGTCTGGATGCCGGCTGAACAAGCCCGAGCAACCTTTAACACCGTCCTGTGAGGCGGAGAAGGGAGCGGCGGATGAGCACGCGCACTGTGCTTCATGAAGCTGACATCTCACGAGCCCTGACTCGGATCTCCCACGAGATCCTGGAGTCCAACAAGGGCCCCGACGATCTGGTGCTCCTCGGCATCCCCACGCGCGGCGTCACGCTCGCCGCGCGCATCGGCGCGCTGCTGGCGGACATCTCCGGCACTCCCGTGCCGGTCGGCGCACTCGACGTCACGATGTACCGGGACGATCTGCACCGCAATCCGACGCGCACCCCGCAGCCGACCCAGATCCCGGCCGGCGGCATCGACGGCAAGACTGTGGTGCTCGTCGACGACGTCCTCTTCAGCGGACGCTCCATCCGCGCCGCACTGGACGCACTGCAGGACATCGGCCGGCCGGCCGCGGTGCGCCTGGCGATCCTCGTCGACCGCGGCCACCGCGAGCTGCCGATCCGGCCGGACTTCGTCGGCAAGAACCTGCCCAGCGCACGCAGCGAACGCGTGAACGTGCACCTGGCGGAAGTCGACGCGCTCGAAGAGGTGACGATCGAGTCATGAGGCACCTGCTCGACACCAAGACGCTGTCCCGCGAGGACGCACTGCGCATTCTCGACGTCGCAGAGGACATGCGCGATACGCAGTCGCGCGAGGTCAAGAAGCTGCCCACGCTGCGCGGCAAGACCGTTGTGAATCTCTTCTTCGAGGACTCCACCCGCACCCGCATCTCGTTCGAGGCGGCGGCGAAGCGGCTGTCCGCGGATGTCATCAACTTCTCCGCGAAGGGCTCCTCCGTCTCCAAGGGCGAGTCGCTGCAGGACACCGCGCAGACCCTGCAGGCGATGGGGGCCGACGCCGTCGTCATCCGGCACGGTGCCTCCGGCGCACCGCACACGCTGGCCACCAGCGGCTGGATCTCGGCCGGCGTCGTCAACGCGGGTGACGGCACCCATGAGCACCCCACCCAGGCGCTGCTGGACGCCTTCACGATGCGCAAGCGCCGCTTCGGCGATGACAGCCGCGGTCGCGACCTCGACGGGCTCAAGGTCGCGATCGTCGGTGACATCCTGCACTCGCGGGTCGCGCGGTCCAACGTGTGGCTGCTGCACACGCTCGGTGCCGACGTGACGCTCGTCGCGCCGCCCACCCTCGTGCCGCAGGACGTGTCGGCATGGCCGGTGCGTATCGTCTACGACCTGGATCAGGCGGTGGATGCCGGTCCCGACGCGATCATGATGCTCCGGATTCAGCTCGAGCGCATGAATGCGGCCTATTTCCCCACTGAACGGGAGTATTCGCGCCGCTGGGGTCTCGATCCGGCGCGGCTGGGGCGGCTGCCGGACGGTAGCATGGTCCTGCACCCCGGTCCGATGAACCGCGGGTTGGAGATCTCCGCCGACGCCGCCGATTCCCCGCGGTCGACCGTGCTCGAACAGGTCGCCAACGGCGTGTCGGTGCGCATGGCGGCGCTCTACCTGCTGCTGGCGGGGGAGCGGGACAGCGGCAACGCAGAGGAGAACGCACAGTGAGCCTTCGACACGACCCTCCGACAGGCTCAGGGACCGAGGTGACAGGCTCAGGGACCGATGCCGTGCTCATCCGTGGTGCACGCCTCACCGGCGGCGACGCCGCTGACCTGATCATCGAGGGCGGCATCATCACCGAGGTGGGCGCCGGGCTCAGCCGCGCCGGCGCAAGGGTGGTCGACGCCGACGGGCTCATCGCCCTGCCCGGGCTCGTCGACCTGCACACGCACCTGCGCGAACCCGGCTACGAGGCCTCCGAGACCATCCTCACCGGATCGCGCGCGGCCGCCGCGGGCGGATACACGACCGTGTTCGCGATGCCCAATACGTCGCCTGTCGCCGACACCGCCGGCGTCGTCGAGCAGGAGTTGGCCCTCGGCGAGGCGGCCGGCTACGTGCACGTGCAGCCGATCGGCGCGGTCACCGTGGGGCAGAAGGGCGAGCGGCTCGCTGAACTCGGCGCCATGGCCTCCTCGCGGGCGAGGGTCCGTGTGTTCAGCGACGACGGTTTCTGCGTCTTCGATCCACTGATCATGCGCCGCGCGCTCGAGTATGTGAAGGCATTCGACGGCGTCGTCGCCCAGCATGCGCAGGACCCGCGTCTCACGGAGGGGGCGCAGATGAACGAGGGCACCGTCTCCGCCGAGCTGGGGCTCGCCGGCTGGCCCGCCGTCGCGGAGGAGTCGATCATCGCCCGTGACGTGCTCCTGGCCGAGCACGTCGGCTCGCGCCTGCACGTGTGCCACCTCTCCACCGCGGGGTCGGTCGACATCATCCGCTGGGCCAAGAAACGCGGCGTCGACGTCACCGCAGAGGTCACCCCGCACCATCTGCTCCTGACCGAGGAGCTCGTCCGCGGCTACGACGCGCGCTACAAGGTCAACCCGCCGCTGCGTCGCGACGAGGACGTGGAAGCGGTGCGCGCGGGGCTGGCGGACGGCACGATCGACATCGTCGCCACCGATCACGCTCCGCACCCGGCCGAGGCGAAGTCGTGCGAGTGGCAGGCGGCGGCCAACGGCATGGTCGGGCTGGAGTCGGCGCTGCGCGTGGTCCAGCAGGCGATGGTCGACACCGGCCTGCTGAACTGGGACGACGTCGCTCGTGTCATGTCTGTCGCGCCTGCCCGCATCGGCCGCCTCGCGGGCGCCGGCACACCGCTGTCGCCCGGACAGCCCGCCTCCCTCACGCTGTACGACCCCACGCCGGTGCGCACGTTCGCCACAGGCGATCTGCGCGGGCGCAGCGTCAACTCGCCGTACCTCGGGCGGACGCTCCCCGGCGAGGTGCGATGGACGTTCTTCCGCGGCCGCCCCACGGTCGCCGACAGCGCACTCATCGAGGAGGTGCACGCATGACGCACGAGACGATCCTGCTGCTCACGATCGGGCTGGCTGTCGTCCTGCTCGCCGTCGGTGCTGGGGCGTGGTGGCGACGATCGAAGCGCGACAGCGGGTTGGCCGCGCCGACCGGTGACATCCCCGCCGGTGCCCGAGTGCGAGAGACCTTCGCCGTCCTCTACGTCGCGACGACGCGGCACGATGAGCCGCTGGAGCGCCTCGCGATCCGCGGCCTCGGGTTCCGTTCGCGCGCCGACATCACTGTCACGGACCGGGGACTGGGCATCGATCTCGTCGGCCAGCCGGGCCTGTTCCTCCCGGTGAGCAGCATCGCCGAGGTCGGGCAGGCCACCGTCGCGATCGATCGCGTCGTCGAGCCGGACGGGCTGGTGCGGCTGGTGTGGCGCACTGGAGACCACCTCGTCGACAGCTACTTCAGGTCGCAGGACTCCTCGTCCCGCGCGGTCGCCGACGCGATCGCCGGCATCCTGCCCGCCATCTCTCCCACGTCCACTTCGACCACCCCGACGGGAATCGACGCATGACCTCCTCCACTGGCTCAGGGGCCTTCTCCCTCGACCCTGCCGTCCTCGTCCTCGAGGACGGCAGCCGGCACACCGGGCGCGCCTACGGCGCCCATGGCACCACTCTCGGCGAGGTCGTCTTCGCCACCGGCATGACCGGATACCAGGAGACTCTCACCGACCCCTCCTACGCGGGCCAGATCGTCCTGCAGACGGCCCCGCACATCGGCAACACCGGCATGAACGGCGAAGACCCCGAGTCCCGGCGCATCTGGGTCGCCGGCTACATCGTGCGCGACCCCTCACGTGTCGTGTCCAACTGGCGTGCCGAGGAGTCGCTCGACGATGCACTCGTGCGCGATGGCATCGTCGGGATCAGCGGTGTCGACACACGGGCCGTCACCCGACTGCTGCGCGATGCCGGCAGCATGCGCGGGGGAGTCTTCTCCGGTGAGGCCGCCGCGCTCGACCCGCAGGAGCAGCTGCGCCTGGTGCGCGAGGCGCCGGAGATGACCGGTCAGAACCTGTCCGCCGCGGTCTCCGTCGCTGCGGCGGAGGTCACCCCGGCCGCTCCGGGTGCGGAGCGCATCGGCAACCTCGCGGTGCTCGACCTGGGTGTCAAGCAGGCCACGGTCGACAACCTCGCCGCGCGCGGGTTCGACGTACATGTGCTGCCGCAGGACGTCACGATCGACGAGGTCCGCGCCATCGACCCGGTCGCCGTGTTCTACTCCAACGGACCGGGCGACCCTGCCGCCAGCGGCGACCATGTCGCGCTGCTGCGCGCAGTGCTCGACGAGCGGCTCCCGTTCTTCGGCATCTGCTTCGGCAATCAGCTCTTGGGCCGCGCACTCGGCTTCGGCACGTACAAGCTGCCGTTCGGCCACCGCGGCATCAACCAGCCGGTGCTGGACAAGCAGACCGGTCGCGTCGAGATCACCGCGCACAACCACGGCTTCGCCGTCGATGCGCCGATCGAGGGCACCGTGGACAGCCCGAACGGCTACGGCAGGGTCGAGGTGAGCCACGTCGGGCTCAACGACAACGTCGTCGAGGGACTGCGCGCCCTCGACATCCCGGCCTTCTCGGTGCAGTACCACCCCGAGGCCGCCGCCGGACCGCACGACGCCAACTACCTGTTCGACCGGTTCGCGGAACTGGTGCGGACGGATCTCGATACACGCGCTTCGCGCGCACACGATCACCGAAAGGGTGGCAATGCCTAAGCGCGACGACATCAACAGCGTCCTGGTCATCGGCTCCGGCCCGATCGTCATCGGCCAGGCCTGCGAATTCGACTACTCCGGAACGCAGGCCTGCCGCGTGCTGCGCGAAGAGGGTGTGCGCGTCATCCTGGTCAACTCCAACCCGGCCACGATCATGACTGACCCCGACTTCGCCGACGCGACCTACATCGAGCCGATCACCCCCGCGGTGATCGAGACGATCATCGCCAAGGAGAAGCCCGACGCGATCCTGCCCACCCTGGGCGGGCAGACGGCGCTGAACGCGGCGATGGCCCTGCATGAACAGGGGATCCTCGACAAGTACGGTGTCGAGCTCATCGGCGCGAAGGTGGAGGCGATCCAGAAGGGCGAGGACCGCCAGATCTTCAAGCAGCTGGTGTTGGATGCCGGTGCAGATGTCGCGGCATCCGTGATCTGTCACTCGATGGACGATCTGCTCGCCGGCGCCGAGGAGCTCGGCTACCCGCTCGTGGTCCGCCCCAGCTTCACGATGGGCGGCCTCGGTTCGGGCTTCGCCTACGACGAGGAGGACCTGCGCCGGATCGGCGGCGCCGGACTGCACGACTCGCCGACGAACGAGGTGCTCCTGGAGGAGTCCATCCTCGGCTGGAAGGAGTATGAGCTCGAGCTCATGCGCGACACTGCCGACAACACCGTCGTCGTCTGCTCGATCGAGAACGTCGACCCGGTGGGCGTGCACACCGGCGATTCGATCACGGTCGCCCCGGCGCTGACCCTCACCGACCGCGAGTACCAGAAGCTGCGTGACATCGGCATCGACATCATCCGCGCCGTGGGCGTGGACACCGGCGGGTGCAACATCCAGTTCGCCGTCGACCCGGCCACCGGCCGCATCATCGTCATCGAGATGAACCCGCGTGTGTCACGGTCGTCGGCGCTGGCGTCCAAGGCGACCGGGTTCCCGATCGCCAAGCTCGCCGCCAAGCTCGCCATCGGCTACCGGCTCGACGAGGTGCCCAATGACATCACGCGGGCCACCCCGGCCAGCTTCGAGCCCACGCTCGACTATGTCGTCGTCAAGGTGCCCCGGTTCAACTTCGAGAAGTTCCCGGCGGCCGACACGACGCTGACGACGACCATGAAGTCCGTCGGCGAGGCGATGGCGATCGGCCGCAACTACGCCACGGCGCTGCAGAAGGCGCTGCGGTCGCTGGAGAAGCGCGGCTCCAGCTTCCACTGGGGCGAGGAACCCCGCTCGGCACAGGAGCTTCTGGAGATCGCGCAGAAGCCGACCGACGGCCGCATCGTGGTGCTGCAGCAGGCGCTGCGCAAGGGTGCGACGCCGGAGCAGGCGTTCGAGGCGACGAAGATCGACCCCTGGTTCCTCGACCAGATCGTGCTCATCAATGAGGTCGCCGAGTTCGTCCGCGCGGCCGCGGAGCTCGACGCGGACACGATCCGCGTCGCGAAGGATCACGGCTTCAGCGACGTGCAGATCGCCCAGCTGCGCGGGGTGACGGAGGCAGAGGTGCGCGGCGTCCGGCACGGTCTCGACATCCGCCCGGTCTACAAGACGGTGGACACCTGTGCGGGCGAGTTCCCCGCTCTCACGCCGTACCACTACTCGTCGTACGACGCGGTGACCGAGGTCACGCCGAGCGAGCGCACCAAGGTCGTCATCATCGGCTCCGGGCCCAACCGCATCGGGCAGGGCGTCGAGTTCGACTATTCCTGCGTGCACGCCTCGTTCGCGCTGTCGGACGCCGGCTACGAGACCATCATGGTCAACTGCAATCCCGAAACGGTGTCCACCGACTACGACACCAGCGACCGGCTGTACTTCGAGCCGCTCACCCTCGAGGACGTCCTCGAGGTGCTGCACGCCGAGGCCGCCTCCGGTGACATCCTCGGCGTCGTGTGCCAGCTCGGCGGCCAGACGCCGCTGGGACTGGCCAAGGGCATCGAGGAGGCCGGCTACACGATCCTGGGCACCAGCCCCGCCGCGATCGACATCGCCGAGGAGCGCGAGCAGTTCTCGCAGCTGCTGGACCGCGCCGGTCTTGTGGCTCCGCGGCACGGCACCGCCACCGATGAGGCAGGGGCGATCGCGATCGCGGAGGAGATCGGCTATCCGGTGCTCGTGCGTCCCAGCTTCGTGCTGGGCGGTCGCGGCATGGAGATCGTGTACGACACGGACAGCCTGCGCGACTACTTCGTGCGCATCGCCGACCAGGCGATCATCGGAGACGGTGCGCCCCTGCTGGTGGATCGCTTCCTCGACGACGCCGTGGAGATCGACGTCGATGCCCTGTACGACGGCCACGAGCTGTACATCGGCGGCGTCATGGAGCACCTCGAGGAAGCCGGCATCCACTCCGGCGACTCGTCCTGCACGCTGCCGCCGATGTCGCTCGGCCGCAACGAGATCGACCGCGTCCGCACCGCGACGCTCGCGATCGCCGACGGGATCGGCGTGCGGGGCTTGCTGAACGTGCAGTTCGCCGTCTCCGCCGGCGTGCTCTACGTCATCGAGGCGAACCCGCGCGCCTCGCGCACAGTGCCGTTCGTGTCGAAGGCCCTCGGCATCCCGCTGGCCAAGGCGGCATCGCGGATCATGGCCGGCAGCACGATCTCAGAGCTCAAGGTCGAAGGTCTGCTGCCCGACCAGGACGGATCGCGCGTGCCGCTCGATTCGCCGGTCGCCGTCAAGGAGGCCGTGCTGCCTTTCAAGCGGTTCCGCACCGCCGAGGGGCACACGGTGGACTCCGTGCTCGGCCCGGAGATGCGCTCCACCGGCGAGGTGATGGGCATCGACCGCGACTTCCCGACCGCGTTCGCGAAGAGCCAGGCGGCCGCCTACGGCGGCATGCCCACCTCGGGCACCGTGTTCCTCTCGGTCGCCGACGACGACAAGCGAGCGGTCCTCCTTCCGGCACATCGCCTGCAGGAGCTCGGCTACCGTCTGACCGCGACCGAGGGCACCGCAGAGATCCTCGCGCGCAACGGCATCCGGGTCGAGGTCGTCAAGAAGTACTCCGCTACCCAGGAGACGGGCGAGCGCAACGTCGTCGACCTCATCAACGCCGGTGAGATCGACATCGTCGTCAACACGCCCTCTGGCGGCATTGCGCGCGCCGACGGGTACGAGATCCGTGCGGCGGCCGTCGCTGCGGACAAGGCGCTGTTCACCACGATGGCCGTGCTCGGTGCGGCGGTGAGCGCCCTTCCCGTGCTGCGCTCCGGCTTCGATGTCCGAAGCCTGCAGGAGTATGCCCTCGATCGGAGCGAGGCGAAGGCGAAGGCGACCGCGTGACCGGATTCGGCGAACGACTGAGCGCAGCACTGGCCGCGGACGGTCAGCTCTGCGTCGGCATCGACCCCCACGAGGCACTGCTCACCTCGTGGGGCCTCGGCGTCGACGCCGCCGGCGCCCGGGAGTTCGGTCTGCGAGTGGTGGATGCCGCGGCCGGGCGCGTCGGCATCGTCAAACCCCAGGTGTCCTTCTTCGAGCGGTTCGGCTCGGCGGGCTTCGGCGCGCTGGAAGAGGTCATCGCCGCGGCACGGGCTGCCGGACTGCTGGTGCTCGCCGACGCCAAGCGCGGCGACATCGGCAGCACGATGGACGCGTACGCGGCCGCCTGGCTGAGCCCGGGCGCGCCCCTCGAGGCCGATGCGGTGACGCTCAGCCCGTATCTCGGCCCTGACACGCTCCGAGGGGCGATCACGCTGGCCGTGCGTCATGGCAAGGGCGTGTTCGTGCTGGCTGCCACCAGCAACCCCGAGGCGTTCGCCCTGCAGTCGGCGGAGATCACGACCGTCGACGCCGAGCGCGGACAGACCGTCGCCGACTGGGTCGCGCGCAGCGCCGGCTGGGCGAACAGCTCCGCGGCCTTCCCGGCGTCCGGTGCCGGCGTGCGGCTGGGACCGGTGGGCTTCGTCGTCGGTGCCACCGTCGACCGCGCCGAGCTCGGGCTGACCGACGAGGCGCTGCGTGGCGCGGCGATCCTCGCACCGGGCTTCGGTGCGCAGGGCGCCCGACTCGCGCAGCTGCCCGCCCTCTTCGGAGATCTCGCACCGCAGGTGCTCGCCAGCGCGAGCCGCAGCATCCTGAGCGCCGGACCCGACGGCCTCGCTGCGGCGATCGACGCGCACAACCAGGAACTGCAGGAGGGCCGTCATGGCTGAGGGGAACCGTCCGCGCCAGAGCAGCACGGCGGGACACAATCGTCCGCCCGAGGTAGACCGTGCCGCGGCCTCGCGGCGGGCCGTCGCCGCGCGTCGTGAGCGCGCTGCGCTCAAGCGCGACGTCGCGATGCGCGTCATCACCCCGCAGGAGCTGCTGCGGCGCGCCCTCGCTGAGCCGACGTCGCCGGCCGGTGCGATGCGCGTGACCGAGTACCTGACGGCACTCCCGGCCATCGGCGAGGGCAAGCGCGACCGGATCCTGGCAGACCTGGAGATCTCTCCGGTCAAGCGTCTCGGCGGTCTGGGCGTGCGGCAGCGTACCGCGCTCAAGGCCTTCCTGGACGGACGTTGGCCCGAACCGCAGGCCCGTGACGGACGCAGCCGGCTGGTGGTGCTCGCCGGACCGACCGCGGTCGGCAAGGGCACCGTCGCCGCGCACATCAAGGAGCACCACCCCGACATTCTGCTGTCGGTGTCGGCCACCACGCGCGCACCGCGGCCCGGTGAGATCGAGGGCGAGCACTACTTCTTCGTCGATGATGCCGAGTTCGACCGCATGGTGGCCGCCGGCGAGCTGCTCGAGCACGCCACGGTGCACAACCGGCACCGCTATGGCACGCCGAAGGCGCCGATCGACGCTGCCTTGACCGCTGGTCGCACCGTCCTGCTCGAGATCGACCTGCAGGGCGCCCGTCAGGTGCGCGCCGCGGCTCCCGACGCGAACCTCGTGTTCCTCCTGCCGCCCAGCTGGGATGAACTCGTCAACCGGCTCGTCGGACGTGGCACCGAGGACGAGGAGGAGCGCACGCGCCGGCTGAAGACGGCCAAGGGAGAGCTCGCCTCGCAGGGGGAGTTCGACCATCACGTCGTCAACGACGACGTCGCACGGGCTGCCGCTGAAGTGGCCGCGCTGGCGCACTGATAAACTGTCAGGATGCCGCGGCGCGCGCCCGTGACGAGCACCGCTCCGGCATCCGATTCTTTCCCACCGCCATCCGATCCAGGAGGTCTCCATGGCCAATCGTGACCAGGGCATCGTCGACCCGCCCATCGACGCACTGCTGAGCAAGCAGGACGCGAACGGCGAGCCGGTCTCGAAGTACCAGCTCGTGATCTTCGCTTCGAAGCGCGCGCGCCAGATCAACGACTACTACTCCGACCTGCACGAGGGGAACCTGTTCGACAACGTCGGCCCCCTGGTCGACTCGAACGTCGAGGACAAGCCCCTCACGATCGCGTTGCACGAGATCCACGAGGACAAGCTGCGTCTTCGCCCGATCGACTGATACCCCGACGCCCTACGGCGTCCCATGCCCGCGCGTCTCCGCGTGACACCCCGCTTCGGCGTGTCGGAGACCGCGGGCATGATGGTGTGAGACCCCGAGACCTGGAGAATCGATGAGCCAGCTGCGCCTTTTCACGTCCGAATCGGTGACCGAGGGACACCCCGACAAGATCTGCGACCAGATCTCCGACAGCATTCTCGACGCGTTGCTGGCCGTCGACCCGGGCAGCCGGGTCGCCGTCGAGACGCTGGTGACGACCGGGCTCGTGCACGTGGCCGGTGAGGTGCGCACCGACGGCTATGTCGACATTCCCGGCATCGTCCGGCGCGTCGTCAACCACATCGGCTACACCTCCAGCGAGACCGGGTTCGACGGCGATTCCTGCGGCGTCACCGTCTCCATCGGCGAGCAGTCCGGCGACATCGCCGCCGGCGTCGACACCGCCATCGAGCACCGCGAGGGCGGATCTGCCGACCCGATCGACGCGCTCGGTGCCGGTGACCAGGGCATCATGTTCGGGTACGCGACCGATGAGACGCCCCAGCTGATGCCGATGGCGATCTGGACCGCGCACCGACTCGCCGAGCGCCTGACCGATGCGCGACGCTCCGGCGCTCTGCCGTTCCTGCGCCCCGACGGCAAGACGCAGGTCACGCTCGGCTACGACGGCGCCGTACCGCGGACGGTCGACACCGTCGTGCTGTCGACGCAGCACAACCCCGACATCTCCATCCCCGCCCTGCGCGCGGCTGTGCAAGCGGAGGTCATCGACCCTGTGCTGGCGTCGACCGGGCTCGATGTCGCCGATGTGCGGTACGTGATCAACCCCGCGGGCCCGTTCGTCACCGGCGGACCCAAGGGCGACGCCGGTCTGACCGGGCGCAAGATCATCATCGACACCTACGGGGGAGCTGCTCGCCACGGCGGTGGCGCCTTCAGCGGCAAGGACCCGTCGAAGGTCGACCGCTCCGCCGCCTACGCGATGCGCTGGGTCGCCAAGAACGCGGTCGCCGCGGGCCTGGCCGACCGGCTCGAAGTGCAGGTCGCCTACGCGATCGGCCGTGCCGCCCCGGTCGGCCTGTACGTCGAGACGTTCGGCACCGGACACGTCTCCGAGGAGAAGATCACCGCGGCCATCCGCTCCGTGTTCGACCTTCGGCCCCAGGCGATCATCGACGAACTCGATCTGCTCCGGCCGATCTACGCGTCCACCGCCGCCTACGGTCACTTCGGCCGCGAGCTCCCGGAGTTCACGTGGGAGCGCACCGATCGCGTCGAGGAACTGCGCGCCGCAGCCGGGCTCTGAGCCGGGCACGGCGATGGTGACCGTCGCGCGGGTCCTGATCGATTCCCCGCTGCCGCAGCTGGACCGGCTGTTCGACTACGCGGTGCCGGCGGAGCTGACCGCCGCGATCACGCCCGGGATCCGGGTGAAGGTGCCGTTGCGCACGGCCGGGCGCGTCGTCGAGGGCTGGGTTGTCGAGGTGGCGGACACGCCGGCCCCGCCACGTCCTCTCTCGGACGTGGATGCCGTGGTGTCGCCGGTGCCCGTGCTGTCGCCCGATCTGTACGCGTTGGCGCGCCGTGTCGCCGACCGAGCGGCCGGCTCGGCCAGCGACGTGCTGAGACTCGCGATCCCCAAGCGGATGGTGCGTGCGGAGAAGGCGTGGCTGGCGGCGGAGGACCCGGCGGCACCTCGGGTACCGGACGACGTGCGGGTGTGGGCGCGGGCACTGCTCGACGAGTACCCCGGTCTGAGCGACCGCGTGCAGCAGGGGGAGCGGCTTGCCGTCGATGCACCGCCGCGACCGGCGCCGGCTCGGAGCGACGATGAGGGCACGACGAGTGCCGTCGGCGCCTGGGCGGAACTCCTTGCGGCGCTCGCGATCGACACGCTCG
>Ga0180219_1000639_pt1 | contig 26587 bp, 24 predicted proteins | sample eDN3rd30CBELigMG_FD_151338 | JGI IMG/M metagenome (GOLD analysis project Ga0180219, IMG submission 151338) | Enriched Miracle-Growth compost microbial communities from Emeryville, California, USA - eDNA 3rd pass 30_C BE-Lig MG (version 2)... ... | reverse complement strand
AAGGCAAACCCTTCAAAATCGCCATCGTCGCCACCATGCGAAAACTCATCACCATCCTCAACGCCATCGCTCGAACAGACAACGCTTTCCAACAATAATCCACGGTTGCTTGATCCGGGGTCCCGCTTTTTTGAGGCACCGACAGATTTTGGTATCCAGCGGGACCCCGGATCAAGTCCGGGGTGACGATGATTGGATGGCCGCAACCGATCGTTTCCCAACCTTTGTCATTCCCGCGAAAGCGGGAATCCAGTGTGGGGTCAGCCGACGCACGCTCTGGATTCCCGCTTCCGCGGGAATGACAAAGATATGAAATGCCGATCGTCGCCTATCGGTCGACAGCGGACGCATTGCAAAGGATACACCCCCTCTCCAAAGGGTGTATTAAGGCTCAGGGCTTCTCGTTCCCGTCCATCGGGATCGCGATTTCGTCGGGGTGCATGACGCCCAGCTTCTCGCGCACATATTCGTCGGCGAGGTCGGGGTCGACGCGCCGGCCGTCGAGCAGATTGACCCGGTTCTGCAGATCCTTCTGCCGCTTGGTCAGCTCGGTCAGCACGACGCGCTTCTTTTCGACCGACTGGCGATAGTCGCCCCAGGCATAGAGGCCGGTCGGACCGAAGATGATATAGCCGATCATCGCCAGCACCGCGATCACGGCGACGGTCGGACCGATAGCCCGGTTCACCGATTTGCGGACTTTGTGGCGCTGCGTCATCGACTCGCTTGAATCACAAGTGATTCCGGGCGTCAAGGCGTCAGATGCCGCAGCCCGACCGAATTGCGATCAGCCGAAAATCGCCATTCCCGGATAGCGCGCCATGTCGCCCAGTTCCTCCTCGATGCGGATGAGCTGGTTGTATTTCGCGAGCCGGTCCGAGCGCGCGAGGCTACCGGTCTTGATCTGGCCGCAGTTGGTCGCGACCGCCAGGTCGGCGATCGTCGAATCCTCGGTCTCGCCCGAGCGGTGCGACATCACCGCGGTGAAGCGCGCGCGGTGCGCCATATCGACGGCGTCAAGGGTTTCGCTGAGCGTGCCGATCTGGTTGACCTTGACGAGCAGCGAGTTGGCGAGGCCGGTCTTGATACCGTCTTCCAGGCGCGCCGGATTGGTGACGAACAGGTCGTCGCCGACGAGTTGGCACTTGTCGCCGATCAGATCGGTCAGCGCCTTCCAGCCCGCGAAATCATCCTCGCTCATCCCGTCCTCAATCGACTTGATCGGATAGTCGTTCACAAGCGCGGCGAGATAATCGGCCATCTGCTCGGGGCTCAGCGACAGGCTCTCGCCGCTGATCTCATATTTGCCGTTCCGGAAGAATTCGGTCGCGGCGCAATCAAGCGCCAGCACGACATCGCTGCCCAGCTTGAAGCCCGCCTGCTCGACCGATGCCGCGATGAAGTCGAGCGCGTCGCGCGTCGAGGCGAGGTTCGGGGCAAAACCCCCTTCGTCACCGACTGCGGTCGCAAGACCCTTCTGCGACAGGCCCTTCTTCAGCGTGTGGAAAATCTCGCTGCCCCAGCGCACCGCGTCGGCGATGCTGCCCGCGCCGACGGGCATGATCATGAATTCCTGGACGTCGATCGGATTGTCGGCATGTTCGCCGCCGTTGATGATGTTCATCATCGGAACGGGGAGCGTGCGGGCCGAGACCCCGCCGACATAGCGATAGAGCGGCAGCCCGCGCGCGTCAGCGGCGGCCTTGGCGGCGGCGAGGCTGACGCCGAGGATCGCATTGGCACCGAGGCGGCCCTTGTTCGGCGTGCCGTCGAGGTCGATCATCGCCATGTCGAGTTCGCGCTGATCCTCGGCCTCCATGCCGATCAGTGCCTCGGCGATCTCGCCGTTCACCGCGGCGACCGCCTTGGTCACGCCCTTGCCGAGATAGCGCGCCTTGTCGCCGTCGCGCAGTTCGACCGCCTCGTGCGCGCCGGTCGAGGCGCCCGAAGGCACCGCGGCACGGCCGAAGCTGCCGTCCTCCAGCAGCACATCGACCTCGACGGTGGGATTGCCCCGGCTGTCGAGGATCTCGCGGCCGTGGATGTCGATGATGGCGGTCATGAAAGGCGTCCTGCTGGGGGCCGCGAGCGGGCCGATGGAGAAAGGCGCCCGCCTGTTATCGGCGGCTTGCCGCTAGTGCAACCGCGCATAGGAATTTTGCGACGCTATGGAACCATTGGGCGCGCCTTGCTATATATTCGGACAGGACCAAAAAGGGGCGCACACGACCGGCAGGCGTGTCGCCCGGAACGAGAAGAGGATAATCCGATGGCGAAGGCCGCTACTCCCGCGACGAAGAAAGCCACTCCCCGTCCCAAGGCGCCCGCGAAGGCCGGTGCGACCAAGGCAGCGCCCGCGCGCAAGCCGGCGACCGTGAAGGCCGCAAAGGATCATCCGATCCGCGACCAGCTTGCCGCGACGCGCGACACGATCAAGAGCGAGGCGTCGAAGAAGGCCGCTTCGCTGAAGGACGAAGCGTCGACGCTGGCGGGCCAGGCTTCGGCCAAGGCGCGCGACGCCGCGACCAAGGGCAAGGACAAGGCGGCCGAAGCCGTCGGCAGCCTTGCCAAGATGCTCGAGGACAGCGCCGGCACCGTCGATACCAAGTTCGGCAAGCAGTACGGCGACTATGCGCGCTCGGCCGCTTCAACCGTCGCCGGCCTCGCCTCGACGCTCGACCAGAAGGATCTCGATGAACTGGCGGGCGCGACCCGCGACTTCGTCAAGAAGAGCCCGGCGGTCGCGGTCGGCGCCGCGGCGGTGATCGGCTTCGTTCTGGCCCGGATGCTGAAGGGCGGATCGAACGACTGATCGCGCCTTGACCTCTCCCGACCCGACCACCGCATCCGACCCTGCGCCGCCCGGTTATGACCGGGTAAGCCACGGCTTTGCGCCCGAAGGTCGCGCCGAAGCGCCGCCACCGGTGCCGCTCGACGCGATCGTGCGCGATGTCGTCGAGAATGTGTCGGCGGCCGCCAAGGCCGAGATGGCGCTGATCGAGGCGCGCGGATCGCTTGCCTGGCACGCGATCAAATGGACGTCGGCCTGGGGTTTCATCGCCGCCTGCGCGCTGCTTGTCGCGATGCTGGCGGTGGCATTCGGTGCGATCATGGTGCTTGCGCCGCATGTCGGTCCGCTCGCCGCGACGCTGATCGTCTTCGCGGCGCTGATCGCGCTTGCCGCCTTTACCGGTTGGCGGGCTTCCCGCCACTGGCGCGACGTGCGCACGGCGCTGCGCCGCGACCTGATGCACGAAGTGGCGGAGGAGGAATGATGGGCCCGTCGCGCACCCGCCTGATCAACGCCGCGCGCCGCTCGATGCTCCAGCGCAGCCAGCTGAGGCGCAAGCTCGACGTCGCGCGCGACGCCTTTGCGCCGGCCGCGCTTGTCGGCCGCGCCAAATATAGGGTCGGCGAAAAGATCGACGATACCGCTCATGCGGTGCGCGACGAATTCCGCCGCAACCGTCTGCCGATCGCCCTCGCCGCGGCGGCGGGGGCGCTCTGGCTGCTGCGCGAGCCGATCACGACGCATGCTCCCCGGCTCGGTCGGAAGCTGCGCGACCTGGCCGACGGCGCGATCGACCGGCTACGGCCGGACGCCCATGACCAAACGGCCGATGCGGCCGACGACGAACCCCTTATGGAGGAAGATGATGAAACCCCTCGGTGAAACCGCGCGCGAAACGCGCGCGAAAGCGAATGAACTTGCGGAGAAAACCGCCGAAAATGCCAAGGCGACCGCCGAAGCGGCGCGCGCGCGCATCCGGGACGGCTACGGCCGCGCTCGCGCCGCGACGAGCGAACTCGCCGATCGCACCCGCACGGCGTCCAGCGAGCTCGCCGCGAAGGGCCGCGAGCAGGCCGACGCTGCGCGCGAAGCGGCCGGACAGGCCTATGAAAAGGGCAAGGCGCAGGCGAAGCGCGCCAACAGCAAGCTCAGGACCGTCGCCGAGAAGCAGCCGATGGCGCTGGTCGCCGGCGCGGTCGCGGTCGGCGCGCTGCTCGGTTCGCTGCTGCCGAAGGCGCGCGGCAAGGACGATTGAGCCGCTTGCCGTAGCGGTCCGGCGCTGTTAGGGGGCGGCCCATTCCTCCCCCGCGCACCGCGCCAAGGACAGCATCATGAGCAAATTGCACCTCGTATTCGGCGGACGCGTCAGCGATCCGCAGGGCCTCGATTTCGTCGATCTGAACGCCCTCGACGTCGTCGGCCTGTTTCCCGACTACAAGTCGGCCGAAAAGGCGTGGCGCGCCGCCGCGCAGCGCACCGTCGACGACGCCGAGATGAAATATGTCGTCGTCCACCTGCACAAGCTGTTGCAGCCGGACGTCGAATAGGCGGGCCGCTAAAAGCGTTTCCTCACCGTCAATCTGACCGTGCGACCGAGGGGGTCGATTTCGTCGCGGCTGTATCCGGCGGGCACGCTGCCGTCGGCGAGCGTCACCCGGCGGTATCCGTCGAGGAGATTCTGGACGTCGACGGAGATCTTGAGGTTGGTCAGAACGCCCTTCGTCCGCGTCGACGCGAGCAGGCGGTCGGGTTCGACGAAGGCGGAAAGGTTGAAGGTCAGCGGCGGTTTGAAGCGGAAAGCCGTATCGTCGTCGCCGGCGACCCCGCGCAGACGGCCCGCGCTGCTCCAGTTGCCGCTCAGGTTGGCGCCGATCCCGCGCTTGCCGAGAGAGACCTGCAGCGACAGATTGTGGCGCGATTGCCCGCCGGCGCGAAGCTGGTCGATCGCGGGCAGGCCGGGCCGGGTCAGCAATTCGCTTTTCAACCGATAGCGGTGGTTGACGGAGACGCTGAATTGCAGCGGGTCGGCCGCGACCTTGCTCCGCGTCGCCGGACGCCCCTGCCCCAGGCGCAGCGCGATGCCCGAGGACAGCTCGGCGTCGGTATCTTGGGCGATGTTGATCGCCCGCGCATCGACCGCGACCAGCCGCCCGTCGGCATCGCGCGTCACGCGCTCGGGAAAGGCCGCCTCGATCGCGGGCGTCAGTTCGGGAAACCCCGCAACGCCGCCCTTCGCGACCGACTGGCGATAGCCGAGGTTGAGCGTCAGCATCTGGCCGCCCAGCGGCCGCACCGTCGCGGCCAGCGACAGGCTCTGCCGGCTGCCGCGGCGCAGGCCGGGATTGCCGCCGGTGATCCACACCGGCTCGGCGACCTCCTGCCGCGCATAGTCGAAGACGCGGTTCACCGTGGTGACGATCGGCCCGTCGAGCTGATCGAAGGAGGGCGCGGCCTCGGCCCGGTCGATCGACCCGCTAAGCTGGACGATCGGCCAGGGCGACCAGCTGACATTGGCGCCATAGCGCTTTTGCGGGCGGCTGTTCGTCATCGTCTGCGCACTGGCGGACAGGCTGGCGGTGAGGTCGCCGAGCCATCCCGGTCCAGCCTCCCCGCGGCGCGATATCGGCAGGCTGAGCGTCATCTGCCCGTTCATCTGGTGGCGGGCCACATCGCTGACCGTCGGCCCCTCGCCCGCACCGCCCGCGCCATCCTGCTGCCGGCTGTGCGAGCGGTTGCGGCCGGCGTTGGCGGTGAGGTTCCAGACGAGCGGTCCCGCCGGCAGGTCGACGATCGTCTTGCGGACGTTGAGCCGCACGCCGAGATTCTCGCTCCGCGTCCGGCCGCGCGTCGCGAGCAATAGCGATTCGTCCCACGGGCCATAGGGGTTGAAGCTCGCGTCGGTGGCGATCGCCTGCTGGACGCGCGCGATATCGACCCCGGTTTCGAAGAGGTTGTTCGACCAGCTGCGCGAATAGCTGAGTCCGAAATTGGTCTGCCAGCTCCCGATATTGCCATTGATCGTCAGCGACGCGCCGAGCGAGGTCGCATCGTTGGCGTTGCGCAGCGCACGTTCCCCGGCGAAAGGACGCGTCAGCAGGACGTCGCCCGCAAACGGCGACCAGGGGGTTCCCGCCGGAAGGACGACCGACGCCATCGGCAGCCCGCGTGTCCCCTCGCTGCTGTTCCGGCTGGCGTTGAGGTTCAGCGTGGCGGAGAAATCGCCCAGCGGGCGGGTGACGCCGATGGCGAGCGAGGCAGTGCGGCGGGACGATTGCAGGGTCTCGAAGCGATTGGGATCGACGGCATGGACGATATTCGCGGTCGCGGCGAAATCGTCGAGGCCCAATACACCGGCCCCCGCGCCCGCCAGTGCGTCAGCCGGGATGGCGGCGGCGGTCACCGGCTCTCCGGCGATCAGGCTGAGCGCGGGGTCGATCTCTCCGCCATCGAGGGCGGAAACGAAGCCGACGCTGTCGAAGACCCCGTCGCGCGGCGGGATGTCGCGCGCGGTCTTGCGAAAGGCGCTGTCGGCGCCGACCTGCACCCGCGCGTTCCACCGTGTGTCGCCGTCGATCGCGGTGCGATTGGCAGACAGCTTGCCGCCATATTGACCGCCGGCCGTCGCGAAATCGACGCCCGCGTCGGCATTCCACATCGAGAAATGCTTTTTCAGGACAAGGTTGACGACGCGCTTGCCCGCGGGTTCGCCATATTGCGCCGCGGCCTCCGGCTCGAGCACGGCGAGCCGCTGGAGCGCCTCGGCGGGATAGGAGAGGATCGAGCGGTCGAAACCGGCGGGCTTGCCGTTGATCAGGATCACCGGTTCTTCGCCGCTCGGGTCGATGAAGGGCGACAGGCGGGTCAGCAGGTCCTGGATGCTGTCGGCGCCGTGGCTGGCGATCTCGGCTTCGTCGAACTCGCTTTCCGCCGCCACCTTGGCCTCGCCATAGCGTTCGGCGGTAACGACGATCTCGTCCGTTTCGCCGGAGGATGCGATGGCATCCGGGCGGGAAAAAACGCCCGGCGGGGCGGTCCCTTGCGAAACCGTCCCCGCCGCGACGTCCCCCTTAACCGGTTCGGCATGGGCGGGGGCCGCGTGGGCGGCCATGCCCAGCAGGAGCAGGGTGGAAACTCTTCTCAGCGCAAACACATTGCGATGCCCGCCTGACCCTTTTATTGAAGCCGCGCCAGAAGCGGTTCGCCGCCGCTGGCCCGGAAAGGGCCGCACCGTTGCAGCGGTGCGGCCAGTTTAATCCGGTGGAGAACGGATGTTCCGATCGGTCAATCACTGGTCGGAACATCCGCGTTTCCGTCATTGGACGACTACCTCTATTATGGAACTTCGCTGATTGTCGGGGTCGTCGTGAGTACGCCCGTGGCGTGGCAGTCGGGGGCAATAGGCGAATTGAAGATAATAAAGCCCGAATTCACCGTGAAATGCACCACACCACCGCAAATTGGCGTGCCACTGTTTCTGACCACAGTCGGCGTTAGCATCCAGTCTCCGGCCACCGAATCATAAGAAACGGTACCACCATCCACAGTGAGATCGTCGCACCCGTCGCCAGTATTGGTGCCGCCGCTGATGGTCGCAGTTGCCGTCTTGGTGGTACCGGTTATTGCAGCGCCGGTAGTGCCGGTCAGTGTAAGATTGCATGTCAGCGAAATAGACGGATCGTCCTTGGTGAATTGAACGCTGCCTGACGCCGAAAAGCTGGTTGCCGGAGGATTCAGGAACTGCGCGAATGCGGGGGTCACCGCGGTGCCCGAGAGCAATACGCCGATCATCAAAACTTTCTTAAACATAAATCACCTCTCCAATTAGGCAGTAATAAATCTGCCGCACACAAATCGACTGAGACATTCAGCCGACATATCACCTCATCAGGTGATTCCTATTATACAGTTTAGTATTTTAAAATTATTGTATAATAAAATAAAATTAGAAGTTTCTATTTATATAATGATAAATCACGATAATTTTGACCGCTTTATGGAAAGATTCATCGTTATTTAATCTCATAGCTTCTTATAATCAGAAGCTCTTTTTCATGTTGAATCCAATAATCCGGGGATCGAGCGTGAATACGTTCGCGGTCAGGCCGCTGTCATCGCTGTTAAGAAAGGCATCGGTGATCGGCGTGCTGTTGAACACGTTCTTAACGTAGAGCTCAAAGGCCAACCCGCTTTCAGGACGATCAAGTATCAATGCTAAGTTAGCATTACCCCACGATTTCAACCGATCGATCGCCGTATTGTAAACTCGCGCCCAACTGCTTCCTTGGCGATAATAGTCACCCCTCAGCGTCAACCCCCATGCGCCGATCGGCAGCGTATATTGCGCACCAATATTGGCAGTCCAATGTGGCGAATTAGGTAATTCTTTTCCTCCCAGATCCGCAAAAAAACCGCGCCCCTGGTTTGGTGCATCAGTGGCTGGATCATAGACGATCCCCATTCGATTCGAAAATGTGCTACCTGACGCATAACTCCCAAAATTGCTCGCCCCACAAAATGCGCTTAAATATTGGAAAGATGGAGTTGCGTTGAATGTTGGGCTATTCAATACCTTTTCAATAAGATCTCTAGGTGCGATGCAGTTCGATGCCAATTGCATCCACGGTTTAACGACCATCCAAGCGAGATCCCCTTGCGTCCGATCCATGACATCAATTGATTTCATGCCGTCGTCTATACGGGTGCCAAGATATCCCAGATTGGCGTTGACGCGTAGCCGCCGTGCCGGCCGCCATGCCATTTCGAGTTCCGCACCCCATGCCTTCGCGTCATAATTCTCATTTAGCGCCATGCGATCGACAATTTGAGAAACCTGATAATCGGAGTAGTCGTAAAGAAACGCGGCTGCGTTTAACGTAAACCGCCCGCCATCGAATGTATTTTTCATACCGATTTCAAAGGCGTTAACGCTTTCAGGCTTGAAGGTTTCCGCTTGCGGGAAAAATTGCAGGAACTGTGGGTCGGCATCGATACCCGGCGGGTTGGCGCCACCACCTTTATATCCGCGAGCATAAGAGGCATAGAATAAGGTGTCGTCTGTGAAATCGAGTCTCGGCCTCCAATCAACAACGAATCTCCCAGTAAGGCGTTGCCATTTCTGAACGATATCTTCCGATTCCGGATAGCCAGCACCAACATTTCCTCCCGCAAAAATCCCAGGTGCGAGCAGAAGCTGACTTTTTACAGGGGTAGAGATCTTTTTATCAGATGTATAACGCAATCCAACGGTTATTTTAATGGAATCAGATGCATTCCAGTAAATTTCTCCGAATCCAGATAATGATTCTGTTTTTGCAATATTTCTACTTCTAAAATAATTATGACCATTTCCGTTTATTGATTTGAGAGTATTTGGATCGACATATACGCATCCATTAGTACTATTTTCCGTGCATTCGACTCCTACTCCTCCCAAATTCCTTTGATTAAATACCCCTTCCGCAACTGCGGAGAAAAGATTATTAAAAACATAATAATCTTCATCTATATTAAACTTTAAGTAATTTCCGCCAATTATGAAATTTAACGGGTCATTAAACGAAGATTGCAGTCTAAACTCTTGATACCACTGATCACTATTTGACCTAACCATATCAACACCAAGTATTCTTGATGAAGAACCAAGCTGCTTATCGGTATAAACCCCTCCCGGAGAGAGTCCGTCTGTAGCGAGTGGCATACCTATCACATTTACCAAACCCGTGGAATCGTTGAAAATAGGGTTTGATGTAAACCTATTGTAGTCTTGAGTAGAATGATAAAAATCTTTTGTATAGGATGTCTGAGAATAAAACTTTAAGCTTTCGTTGAGAGAGAAATCAACGTTCAATTGGAATACATCGTTTTTCGCTCGAAATGTTGGATCATACTCCGTCGCAATTTCCCGCAAGTCATGGGATTGCGTGACGTTGGCATATGGATCCCGCGTAGTATCGAATAGCGTCACTAGTGGTCCGCCGATGATTATCGCTCCGCCTAGGATCGGGACAGGCTCGTAGCCTAGCTGCACCAGCGCCCCTCCCGCGAGAACATATGGGATGGAAAGCCCATTGGGTAAGCCGTAGGCGCCGTCGTCATAGAGGGAGCCAACAGCACACCCTTGGCTCAATTCTCCCCGAATCTTCGCTAGGTCGCGGAGATCCTTGCCACCGACCGCCGTTGGCCCAGGATCGTTATGGCAAAGCTGCTTGCCCGTCCGCGAGCGGTCATCATTCTCGTAAAAATGCTCCCAGATCGCATTGACGTGGAAGCGGTCGCTCGGTTCCCAAGCCGCACTGATGCGCGTCGACCACAGGTCGCGGCCGTTCACGCGCCGATCGGTCACTGTGTTGAAATCATAGCCATCGCGGCTGGTCCATGCGCCCGCCGCGCGCACCGCCAGCGTGTCGCCCAGCGGGACATTGACCATCCCGCTCGCGCGCATGCTCTTATAGTTGCCGGTCTCCAGCTTCAGATTGGCATCGAGGTCGCCGGGCTCGGCGATATTGGGGATCATGTTGACGACGCCGCCGGTGGCATTGCGTCCGTAAAGCGTGCCTTGCGGGCCGCGCAGCACCTCGACGCGCTCGACGTCGAAATATTCCTGCTCGAACAGGCGATTGCGGATGAGGGGGGTGTTGTTGAAGCTGATGGCGACGGCGGGGTCGGAGGTGACGGAGAGAGCCTTGGTCCCGATGCCGCGGATCGAGAAATTATAGCTGGCGAAATTGGTTTTCGAGAAGCTGACGTTCGGGACCGCGCGGACCAGTTCCGATCCGCCCTCGATCTTCTGCTCGTCGAGCGATTTCGCCGAGAAGGCCGAGACCGAGATCGGCACGTCCTGGATCGATTCCACCTTCTTCTGCGCCGTGACGACGATTTCCTGATTGGCCTCAGTATCGGCGCGGGCGGCGGGGGAATTGGCGTTTCCGGTCTGCGTCACCACGAAGATGCTGCCGTCGCGGCGATAGGTCAGGCCCGTGCCCTTCAGCAGCGTCCGCAGCGCGGTTTCGGAATCGGCACGGGCATGGAAACCCGTCGTCTTCTTGCCCTGGACAACCATGGTGTCGGCCATGACGGTCATGCCGCTTTGCAGGCCAAAGTCCTTCAGCGCCCGGCCGAGCGATTGCGCCGGAATATTATAGTTGACCAGGCTGTCGCGCGCCGCCGCCGGCGCGGCGCCCAAGACAAGCCCCCCAATAGCCACGCTGCCCAAAAGAAGCTGCTGAATTGCAGATGCACGAAGGCCCATATGCTTACTCTCCCCAATGTTTCCGTTTTTGGGGGGTTTCCATTTGCATATGGCCGCCCCCCTCACTTACATAGACGTCAACTGTGCCCGACAGGGGGGTCTGTTCCGGAAATTTTTTTGATCCAATCTGGCAGGATAGCGGCCTTCCGCGGAAAAAATGCGATGAAATTTCGCCTTCCGACCCCCCTGTTTGCCGCGATCTGCGTCTATTCCGGTAGGCGCCAAGGGCGGCGCGGGCCAAGGGTGGGAATGACATGGCGAATGGGTAGATCGGGCGATCGTTGCTGTTTCCTGGCGCGCGGGGAGCCTTGCTGACGATGGCGGCGCCGCATCAGGACCCGGATATGGGTGCGTGGATGACCGCCTATGGTCCGGGTTTGCGTCGATATTTTCGCCGCCGGGTTCCCGATGCGGATGTCGACGACCTGGTGCAGGACGTGTTTCTGCGGCTCCAGTCGGCGCAGCTCAGCGCTTCGATCAAGAATATCGAAGGCTATCTGTTCGCCACCGCGCACAATGTGCTGGTCAGCCAGTATCGCGAACAATCAGCGCGCGCGGCGCTTTTGCATGACGAGTGGGTCGAGGACCGCGATGCCGCCGACCCGCTTTCGCCCGAGCGCATCGCCATCGGACAGGAGGAATATCGACGCGTGGTCACCGCGATCCGCAATCTGCCGCCGCGCACCCGCGAAGCTTTCGAACTCCACCGGTTCGAGAATCTGACCTATCAGGCGATCGCGCAGCGCATGGGCATCGGCCGGGAGTCGGTGAAGGACCTGATGCACCGCGCGCTCGTCCGCATCGCCGAGGAAATGGAGGCGGGCCGATGAGCGGCGAGCCATCCGTCAGCCCCGCCGCGCTTCGATCGGAAGCGGCGCAGTGGTACAATCAGCGCCTGGCGGGCGACATGACCGTGGACGACGAATGTCGTTTCCAGGGCTGGCTCAACCGGTCCGACGCGCATCGCAGCGCCTGGCGGTCGATCGACAGGGCCTGGTTCATCGCCGGCGCGGCGATGGACGACCCCGCCCTGTCCGGGGGGGCGCCCGCGCATCGCCCGATGGCGCGCCGCTGGCGCGGGTTCGCGCTGGCCGCCTCGATCCTCCTCGTCTTCGGCATCGGCTGGGCGGTGCTGCCCGGCCTCCTGTTCGACATGCGCGACCGCCCCGTGCAGGCCTTCCAGACCGAAACCGGACAGAGGACCAGGATCACCCTGCCCGATGGCTCAATCGTGACACTCGATTCCGAGACCGCGATGCGATTCGCCGACACGCCGGACGAGCGCCGCGTGACGCTGGTCCGCGGACGCGCCTTTTTCCAGGTGGCCAAGAATCGCTCCCGCCCCTTCATCGTCGACGCGGGCGGAAAGCATGTGCGCGCCGTCGGCACCGCGTTCGAGGTCAGCATGGAGCGGGGGGAAATGACCGTCGTCCTGGCCGAAGGAAAGGTCCGGGTCGAAGACACCTCGTCCGGCGGCACCGGCAACGGAACCGACATGACGCCCGGCCGCCAGCTCGTCGTCGGCACCGATCGGAAATGGACGCTGAGCAACGTCGATGTGAAGAAGGAAACCAGCTGGACCCGCGGCCGGCTGGTCTTCATGCACGATCCGCTCTCGAAGGCGGTCGCCGAGGTGAACCGCTATTCGACGCGCAAGCTGGTCTTCGAGGATGGAACGATCCCCGACAAGCAGATCGTCGGCGTCTTCTCGGCGGGCGACATCGATGGTTTCGTGAAGGCCCTCGAGCTCTATGGGATTGCGAAACCCGTTTCGACGTCCAGCGACCAGATCGTCCTGGCCGACGGAGAATAGGGCTTAGCGGAAATTGTCGGCGTAGGCCTGAATCTTCAGCGTGCGCGCGGGGGTCGGCACGACCTCTGCCTCGATGCCGTTGCGGGCGGCATAGGCGAGCGCTTCGTCGCGGCTCGCGAAGCCGAGGCGAAGCTGGCGGCGGGTGTCGCCGCTGCCCGCCCAGCCCATCAGCGGATCGGCCTTGCGCGGCTCGGCGGGCGCGAATTCCAGCATCCAGCGCTGCGTTCCGGCGCGGCCGGACTGCATCGCATTCTTGGGCTTCTGGAAAATCCGCGCTTTCATCGCTCGTCCTCGTAAATGCTGCCGATGCCGCCGCCTTAGCCGCAAGCCGCGGCGGCGGAAAGGGGCTATTGTCCGTCGCGCCGCGCCTGCGCCGACTTGGTGAGCAGGGTCGGGTGCGCGGCGGCCGGATCGTCTGGCCAGCCATGCTTCGGGTAGCGTCCGCGCATCTCGCGCGCGACGTCGTGCCAGCTTCCGGCCCAGAAGCTGGCGATGTCGCGCGTCGTCTGGATCGGGCGGTGCGCGGGCGAGGTCAGCGCGAGGACGAGCGGCACCGGCGGCTCGCCGACGACAGGGTGGCGGGTCAGGCCGAACATCTCCTGCACCCGCACCGCGACGGTCGGCCCGCCCTCGGCGCCATAGTCGATCGGATGACGGCTGCCCGCGGGGGTCGCATAATCGGCGGGCGCGCGCTTTTCGAGCAATTGCCGCGCCGGCCAGTCGAGCAGGCCGGTCAGCGCGTCGACCAGCCGGCGGTCGGCAATGTCGCGCAGCCCGCGGCTCTCGGTGAGCAGCGGCGCCAGCCACAGGTCGAGGCTGTCGGCGAGTGCGGCAGGCGTCAGCATGTCGAGCCCGGCGAAGGACGCGCGCTGGCGCAGCGCCTGCGACGCCGGCCCCCAGCCGATCAACCCGAGTCCCTTGTCGCGCACTGCCGCGAGGCGCACCACGACATCGTCCTCGGCCCCCTCGCCGCGTCCCGCTTGCCCGCTCGTCAGCGCGAGCGCGCCGAGGCGGCGCTCGCGGCGATGATCGACGCGGTCATTCGCCGCGTCATAGCTGCTCGCGGAATGGACGACGATGCGATCGGCGAACAGCGCCTCGACCTCGGCCGCGTCGATCGCGGCGGCGGCGAGGATGCGCACGCCGGCGGCGTGCCCCTGCGCATCGGCGATGGCGAGCCATTCGCTGCCCGCGAGCGGATCGACGGGATCGAGGCGGTAGGCGCGGCCGCCGACGCTGAGATATTCGCCGCGCTGCCCGGCACGGGCGCGGGCGACGCGGTCGGGCCAGGCGGTGGCGATCCAGCCGCCGATCGAGCGCGACGGCACGCGGGCGCTTTTCGCCGCCAGCCGCTCGCCAACGCCGGCGAGGCGGCGCGCAAGCCGCCATGCGCCTTCGTTGCGTTCGCCCCTGGCGCCGCGCCAGCGCCCGAGCCGCGCCTCGACATCGACGCCGCGCCCGCCAAGCCCCGGCTCGGTCAGCAGCACCGCGAGCCGCGCCGCCAGCTCCGCCTCGCCCGCCGCGGCGGCGTCGAGGAGCATATGGGCGAGCGGCACCGGCAGCGGCATCCCGGCGAGCGCCTTGCCATGCGCGGTGATGCGGCCATCCTCGCCGAGCGCGCCGATGGCGATCAGCCGCGCCCTGGCCTCGGCAATCGCGGCTGGCGACGGCGGGTCGAGCCAGCCCAGTTGTCGCGGATCGACGATGCCCCAGCTCGCGCAGTCGAGCACGACGGGCATCAGGTCGTTCTCGTGAATTTCGGGCGGATCGAAGGGCGGCATGCCCGCGGTCGCGGGCGCTTCCCACAGGCGATAGGCGACGCCCGGCCCCTGCCGCGCGGCGCGCCCGGCGCGCTGGGTCGCCGACGCCTGGCTCGCGCGTTCGGTGACGAGCCGGGCGATTCCCGCCGCCTTGTCGAAGCGCGGGCGGCGCGACAGACCGGCGTCGATCACGATCCGCACCCCGTCGATGGTCAGGCTGGTTTCCGCGATGCTGGTGGCGAGGATCAGCTTGCGGCGGCCGTCGGAGTCGCGGACCAGCGCCCGGCGCTGCATCGCCGGGTCGATCTGGCCATGGAGGCGGTGGACGACGAGCGGCAACCGCGCCGCCTCGACCGCCGCCGCGGCACGCTCGATATCGGCGGCGCCGGGCAGGAAGGCGAGCATGTCGCCCCCCGCTTCTTCGGCGCCTCCGTCTGCCAGCGCCTGCCGCACTGCGGCGAGCAGGCTCGCCTCGAGCCGGTCCTCGGCGCGGCGGCCGATGTGGCGGATGTCGAGCGGCCAGCTCTTGCCTTCGCTCTTCACCACCGGCGCATTGCCGAGCAGCGCGCCGAAACGGGCACCGTCGAGCGTCGCCGACATGGCGACGAGGCGCAGGTCGTCGCGCAGCCCCTGTTGCGCGTCGATGGCGAGCGCGAGCGCGAAATCGCCGTCGAGGCTGCGTTCGTGGACCTCGTCGAACAGCACCGCCGACACGCCGGCGAGTTCGGGATCGGCGAGGATGCGGTTGCGGAACAGTCCCGGCGTCATGACCAGCAGCCGCGTCGCCTTCGACTGTTTGCTGTCGAGCCGGGTCGCATAGCCGACGCTGGTCCCGACCGCCTCCTCCATTTCCTCGGCGATGCGCTCGGCGGCGGCGCGCGCGGCGAGGCGGCGCGGCGAGAGCAGCCACACCGCACCCTTGCACCACGGCTGGTCGAGGATGGCAGGGGCGACGCGCGTCGTCTTGCCGGCGCCCGGCGGCGCGACGACGACGGCGTTGGGCCGCAGCGTCAGCGCCGCGACGATGTCGGGAATGACCGCGTCGATCGGAAGCGGCGTCGCGCGGGCGCTTATCGGGTTCACGCGAAGACGCGAAGACGCGAAGATATGGCGCGTCGCATCATGGCCGGTTTGTCGCCGCAGGCGATGGTCAAAGGCGCTTCGCGCGGAATGAAGAACCAAGCGAGCGGTATCTCGCCACCCCCTTTGCGTCTTCGCGTCTTCGCGTGAAACAAATCAGCACCCACCTCAATAAGCGCGGGCGACCGCGAAGGCGACGGCTTCGGTCAGCGCCGCCTTCGCCTGGCTGGCGCGGAAGCCGCCGATCGCATCGACCGCGCGCTGGCCATAGTGGCGCGCCCGGGCGAGCGTGTCGTCGATCGCGCCGTGGCGGCGCAGCAGGTCGGTCGCCTGCGCGAGGTCGGCGTCGGAGATGCGGTGCCCGGCCATCGCCAGCTTCCAGAACTCGCGTTCCTCGGCGCTGCCGCGGGCATAGGCGAGGATGACCGGCAGCGTGACCTTGCCATCGCGGAAATCGTCGCCGACGCCCTTGCCCATCGTCTCGGCGTCCGAAACATAGTCGATGGCGTCGTCGACGAGCTGAAAGGCGATGCCGAGGTTGCGGCCATAGGCATCGAGCGCGGCCTCGGTCGCCTCGTCGCGTTCGGCGACGACCGCGGCGATCCGGCTGGCGGCGGCGAAGAGCTCGGCGGTCTTGGCGTTGATGATCTGGAGATACTGGTCCTCGCTCGTCTCGACGCGACGCTGCGCCGAAAGCTGGTTGACCTCACCCTCCGCGATCACGGCCGAGGCGTGGCTGAGGATCTTGAGCACCTTCAGCGATCCGTCCTCGACCATCAGTTCGAACGAGCGGGCGAAAAGGAAATCACCGACGAGCACCGAGGCACTGTTGCCCCAGATGATGTTCGCGGTCTTTCGCCCGCGGCGCAGGTCGGAACCATCGACGACATCGTCGTGGAGCAGGGTCGCGGTGTGGATGAATTCGACCGCGGCGGCGAGCTTGCAATGGCGGCCGCCCGGATAGTCGAGAAGCTGCGCCGCGGCGAGCGTCAGCATCGGCCGCATCCGCTTGCCCCCGCCGGCGATCAGATGGCCGGCGAGTTCGGGGATCAGCGGGATTTCCGACTGCATGCGGTCGAGGATAACCGCGTTGACGTCGTTCATGTCGGCGGCGACGAGCGCCATCATCGGGTCGAGCGAGGCCGGGCGATCCCCGTGAAGCTGATGGATTTCGGCAGTCATGGCGAGGGTTGCCTTGGCCGCGCGCCCCTCTTTTTGCAACGACTTTCGGCTTGCCAGTGCCCCCTTCGCGGTGCCAAGCGTGCCGCGAACGAGAGGAGCCGCCCGCCCGATGGACGACCAGTTGAGCCGTTACCGCCAGAGCATCGACAATATCGACGCCGCGCTCGTCTATATGCTCGCCGAACGCTTCAAGGTGACGAAGGCGGTCGGCGAGCTGAAGGCGCGGATCGACCTGCCCCCCGCCGACCCCGGCCGCGAGGCGCGGCAGATCGAACGGCTGCGCCGCCTGGCGCGCGAGGCCGACCTCGACCCCGAGTTCAGCGAGAAATTCCTGCGCTTCATCATCGACGAGGTGATCCGCCATCACGAACAGGTCAAACGGGAGAAGGACGCATGACCCATCCGATCTTCGCGCGCTGGCCGGCGCAGCATCCCGAGCGGCTCCAGCTCTTTTCCGCGCCGACGCCCAACGGGGTGAAGGTCGGCATCATGCTGGAGGAAACGGGCCTTCCCTATGAGCCGCACCGCATCGACATCATGGCGAACGAAAGCCACGATCCGGCCTTCCTCGCGCTCAATCCCAACGGCAAGATTCCGGCGATCTACGACCCCGACGGGCCGGGCGGCAAGCCGCTGGCGCTGTTCGAATCGGGAGCGATCCTGATCTATCTCGCCGACAAGACGGGGCAGTTTCTCTCTGCTGAGCCGAACGCGCGGTACGAGACGATCCAGTGGCTGATGTGGCAGATGGGCGGCGTCGGGCCGATGTTCGGCCAGCTCGGCTTCTTCAACAAATTCGCCGGCAAGGATTATGAGGACAAGCGGCCGCGCGACCGCTACGCGGCCGAATCGGCGCGGCTGCTGAGCGTGCTCGACGACCGGCTGGCGGGCCGCGACTGGGTGATGGACGAGGGATACAGCATCGCCGACATCTCGCTGCTCGGCTGGGTGCGCAACCTGATCGGCTTTTACGAAGCGCGCGAGATCGTCGGGTTCGACCGTTTCGCGCATGTTGCGCGCTGGCTCGATCGCGGACTCGCGCGGCCGGCTGTGCAGCGCGGGCTGGAAGTCACGGCGGCCTGAGGGACCCTTAAAGCGACAAAAGATACGGCCGTGCGCAGGGAAACTGTCTCCTTTGTCGCTTTAGCGTGCTTTGACCGGGTATCTCGCGGGGCGTGGGTATGAACGGGTCAAAGAGCCTGGAGACGAAGGGTGGCACAGCGGGATAATGTAGGAAAGCGATTTTGCGGGTGGTGCGTGGCGGTGCCCGTCGCCGTGGTGCAAGGTCGCGAGGTGTCTCGACTTCGCTCGACACGAACGGGTGCAGGATGACCGGTCTCGACCGGTTGCGGACATAAGCGACGTGATCCCCGGCGGAAGCCGGGGTCCAGAGCGTTGGAGAGCCGGCGCTGCGCAGTCGCACTCTGGGCCCCGGCTTTCGCCGGGGATCGTCAAGCGACTACCATCCACCGAAGCCTGCCTTCTCTTTCATCGTCACCCCGGACTTGATCCGGGGTCCCGCTGGATACCAAAATCTGTCGGTGCCTCAAAAAGCGGAATCCCGGATCAAGTCCGGGATGACGAAGGGGGAGGAACGGCTGCTTCCCACCCCAAGCAGCCTCCGCCCTATCCCGCCGGCAGTCTGAGCCGCACCAGCACGCCCCCGAGATCGTCGCTTTCCTCCAGTGCGATGCTGCCGCCGTAGATTTCGGCGACGTCGCGGACGATCGCGAGGCCGAGGCCGGTGCCGGGCTTATTGCTGTCAAGGCGGACGCCGCGGTCGAAGATGCGGTCGCGGTCGGCGGGGGAGATGCCGGCGCCGTCGTCCTCGATCAGGATTTCGGCAGTCGGCCCGTCACGCGCGATGGTGACGAACACGCTGCCGCCGCCATATTTGGCGGCGTTTTCGAGGAGATTTCCGACCAGTTCGTCGAGGTCCTGCCGCTCGACGCGCGCGACGAGCGTCTTGTCGCCCGTCGCATCGAGGCGCACGTCGGGATAGAGGGCGGCGACCGCGCGCGACACGCTTTCGACGCTGTCCCAGACATTGGCGCGCGCCTGCGCGGCGCCGCGGCGGCCGATCGCGCGGGCGCGGGCCAGGTGGTGCTCGACCTGGCGCTGCATCGTCGCCGCCTCGCGCCGCACCGTCTCGGCGAGCGGATCGTCGGAGCCGGTGGCGCTGTTCACCAGCACGGTGAGCGGCGTCTTGAGCGCATGGGCGAGGTTGCCCGCGTGCAGCCGCGCCTCCTCCGCCTGTTTCTCGTTATGCGCGAGCAGCGCGTTGAGTTCGTCGACCATCGGCTGCACCTCGAGCGGCAGCGGCGCGGTGACGCGGTTGTTCTGCCCACCGCGCATCGCCGCGATCGCGCGGCGGATGTGGCGCAGCGGCCAGAGGCCGTAGACGGTCTGGAGCGCGGCGAGCACGATCAGGCCGAGGCCGAGCAGGAAGAGGCTGGGGATCAGGGTCGCACGCACCGCGCGCACCTGCTCGTCGAGCGATTCGCGCGACGCGGCAATCTGGAAGCGCCATTTGGTCTTGCTGCCCGGCAGCATCACGTCGCGTTCGAGCACCCGCAGTTCCTCGTCGGGGAACTGGCGGCTGTCGTAGACATGGACCTCGCGGTCGTCGTGCCGGTCGCGGGTGTCGAGCCGCCGTTCCCACAGCGAGCGCGACGGATAGGGCTCCTGCCCCTCCCCGCTGATCTGCCAATAAAGGCCGCTGTAGGGTTCAAGGAAGCGCTGGTCGCCGAGCGGCTGGAGCAGGCGCACCTCGCCATCCGGGCCGATCTCCGACGAGCGGATCATCGCGATCAGCACATATTCGAGGCCGGCGTCGAAATTGCGCGTGATCGCACCGGTCAGCACCCGGTCGAGCGCGAAGCCGCCGCCGATGAGCAGCAGCGAGATCCAGATCGCGGCGATCGCGATCATGCGCCGCACCAGCGAGCCGGTCATGCGCGTCGACAGCAGCGCCGGCCTTGCGGTCGCCGTCCGATTCATGCCTGCCTGATCCGCAGCGTCGGACACCGCCGGCGCGCTCAATCCTGCGGGTCGTCGAGCTGATAGCCGAGGCCGCGGATGGTGGTGATGATGTCGGCGCCCAGTTTCTTGCGGATGCGGGTGACGAACACCTCGATCGTGTTCGAATCGCGGTCGAAATCCTGATCGTAGATATGCTCGATCAGTTCGGTGCGCGACACGACCTTGCCCTTGTGATGGAGCAGATAGGAGAGGAGCTTATATTCCTGCGCGGTCAGCTTCACCGGCTGGCCGGCGAGCGTGACGCGGCCCGAGCGGGTGTCGAGGCGCACGTCGCCCGCGGTCAGCTCGCTCGACGCATTGCCCGAGGCGCGGCGGATCAGCGCGCGCAGGCGGGCGATCAGTTCCTCGGTCTGGAACGGCTTGGCGAGATAGTCGTCGGCGCCGGCGTCGAGCCCCGCCACCTTGTCCGACCAGCTGTCGCGCGCGGTGAGGACGAGCACGGGAAAATTGCGCTTTTCCCTGCGCCAGCGGTCGAGCACGGTCAGCCCGTCGATCTCCGGCAGGCCGAGGTCCAGGATGGCGGCATCATAATCCTCGGTCGAGCCGAGGAAATGGCCGTCCTCGCCGTCGGTGGCGAGGTCGACGGCATAGCCGTTGCCTTCGAGCGTGGCCTTGAGCTGGGGCCCCAGCGTCGGTTCGTCTTCGACAATCAAAATCCGCATTCAGGCGCCTTTCAACCGCTGTCCGGCGGGCGCGCCGGACCATATGTTCGTCTCTATCAAGTCGGAACGATCATCGCAAAATGTCGTTGCGTGGGGAATGCGGCGCGAACCGCCGGATCAGGGCTGGCGGCCGACGATGCGGCCGGTCCGCGCGTCGACGTAGACGACGACCACCTGATTGCCGTCCATGAATTTCAGCGCATAGACCATTCGCTCCGCGATGAATCGGGGGCCGCCGAGATAGGTCATGTCGCTATAGGGGGGATGCGAGCGGACCCCCGCGATCAGCTTGCCCAGCGGGATCACCTTTCCCTGCGCCGCCGCCTCGCGCAGATTTTCCTGATCGCGGTCGCGGTCGCCGCGCGCGAGCCCCGGCGCGCCGGCCGTGAGCAGCAGGGCGGAAGCGAGCGAAAGGGTCAGCGTGCGGATCATGGCCCCGGTCCTAATGCAGAAGCATTGAATAGGCGATGAATGATGCGTTTGGCGCCAGCTCGGCCTTTGGGCCATGGTGGGCGCGGCAAGGATTGAACTTGCGACCCCACCCGTGTGAAGGGTGTGCTCTACCACTGAGCTACGCGCCCGTTCCGAACGATGTCGCCGCGGCGGACGTTCGAAAGCCGGACGTCCATAGCCGCTGCGGCGCCGATTGCAACGGCGTTTTGCACATCGGGGGCCGCCCGATGCAAAACGGGCCGCGGTGGAAGCCGCGGCCCGGATGCTTTTCGCCGGAAAGGCGCCTGCCGCTTAGTTGCAGGCGTCCTTCAGGGCCTTGCCGGCCTTGAACTTCGGCTGGTTCGACGCCGCGATGGTCATCGTTTCGCCGGTGCGCGGGTTGCGGCCGGTGGACGCCTTGCGCTTGCTGACCGAGAACGTCCCGAAACCGACGAGACGGACTTCGCCGCCCTTCTTCAGCGATGAGGTGATCGCGTCGAAAACGGCCTCGACCGCCTTGCTCGCATCGCCCTTGGTGAGGCCGCTCGAGTCAGCGACGGTGGCGATCAGGTCTTGTTTGTTCATGCCTAAGGAACCCCTGTATGTGGTTGATAAAGTGATTCATGGCCGTGCCATGGCGCGCCACTAACGCCGTTTCGACCCGCAATGTCAAAGCAAAAAACGGCGAAAACCGCCCCGAATCGGGGTTTTTGCGACGAAAAGACGCAAGAACCCCGATCGGAAGTCAGTGGCGGATCGCCGACTCGTGGTCCGCGCCGGAAGCGTGCGGCGGCGAGGCGGCGAGTTCGTCGGCCTCGGTCCACTCGATTGGCTCGACCGGCGCGACCAGCGCCTCGGCGAGCACCTGGTCGACATGGCTGACCGGAATGATCTTGAGCTGACCGGTGATGTTCGCCGGAATTTCGACCAGATCCTTTTCATTTTCCTCTGGAATCAGCACCGTCGTGATACCGCCGCGCAGCGCCGCGAGCAGCTTTTCCTTGAGGCCGCCGATCGCGAGCACGCGGCCGCGCAGCGTGACCTCGCCGGTCATCGCGACATCCTTGCGCACCGCGATGCCGGTGAGGGTCGAGACCATCGCGGTGACCATGCCGACGCCGGCCGAGGGACCGTCCTTCGGCACCGCACCTTCGGGCAGGTGGATGTGGATGTCCTTGCGCGCGAACAGGCTGGGACGAATGCCATAGGCCGGTGCGCGCGCCTTCACGAAGGACAGCGCGGCCTGCACCGATTCGGTCATCACCTCGCCGAGCTTGCCGGTCGTCCTGACCTGGCCCTTGCCCGACGCCGTGACCGCCTCGATCGTCAGCAACTCGCCGCCGACCTCGGTCCAGGCGAGGCCGGTGACGGCGCCCACCTGATCCTCGCGGTCGCCGATACCATGGCGATATTTGCGGACGCCCGAGAACTCGTCCAGATTCTCGGGCGTGACGCGGACGCTTTCCGCCTTGCCTTCGAGGATCTTGCGCAGCGCCTTGCGCGCGAGGCGCGCGATCTCGCGTTCGAGGGTGCGGACGCCCGCCTCGCGCGTGTAATAGCGGATGAGGTCGCGCAGCCCCTCATCGGTCAGCTCGAACTCGCCCGGCTTCAGCCCGTGCGCCTCGACCTGCTTCGCGATCAGGTGAAGCTTGGCGATCTCGACCTTCTCATCCTCGGTATAGCCTTCGAGCCGGATGATCTCCATGCGGTCGAGCAAGGGCTGCGGCAGGTTCAGCGAGTTGGCCGTCGTCACGAACATCACGTCGGAGAGATCGACGTCGATCTCCAGATAATGGTCGTTGAACTTGCTGTTCTGTTCGGGGTCGAGCACTTCGAGCAGCGCCGAAGCGGGATCGCCGCGGAAATCCTGGCCGAGCTTGTCAATCTCGTCGAGCAGGAAGAGCGGGTTCATCGTCCCCGCCTTTTTCAGGTTGGTGACGATCTTGCCCGGCAGCGAGCCGATATAGGTGCGGCGGTGGCCGCGAATCTCGGCCTCGTCGCGCACGCCGCCCAGCGACTGGCGCACGAATTCGCGCCCCGTCGCCTTGGCGATCGAGCGGCCGAGCGAGGTCTTGCCGACGCCCGGAGGGCCGACGAGGCAGAGGATCGGCCCCTTCAGCTTGTTGGTGCGTGCCTGCACCGCGAGATATTCGACGATGCGGTCCTTGACCTTTTCGAGCGCATAATGGTCGTCGTCGAGCACCGCCTGCGCGGTCGCGATATCCTTCTTGAGCTTCGATTTCCTGCCCCAGGGCAGGCCGAGCAGCGCGTCGAGATAGTTGCGCACCACCGTCGCCTCGGCCGACATCGGCGCCATCGCGCGCAGCTTCTTGAGCTCCGCCTCGGCCTTGGCGCGGGCTTCCCTGGACAGCTTGAGCTTGTCGATCTTCGTCTGCAGTTCGGCGATGTCGTCGCCGCCCTCGCCATTGTCGTTGCCGAGTTCGCGCTGGATCGCCTTCAACTGTTCGTTGAGATAATATTCGCGCTGGCTCTTCTCCATCTGCCGCTTCACGCGGCCGCGGATCTTCTTTTCGACCTGGAGCACGCCGAGTTCGCCCTCCATGAAGGCGAAGACCATTTCGAGCCGTTTCGCGGGCGCGTCCTCGACGAGCAGCGCCTGCTTGTCGGCGACCTTGATGTTGAGGTTGCCGGCGACCGAGTCGGCGAGGCGCGAGGCGTCATCGATCTGCGAGAGCTGGACCGCGGTTTCGGCCGGCATCTTCTTGTTGAGCTTTGCATAGGATTCGAACTGGTCGACGACCGAGCGCATCAGCGCCGCGGTGTCGACGCTGTCGTCGAGCGTGTCGGCGATCGGCGCGACGCGGGCGATCACCGCCTTGTCCTCGCTTTCGAGGCCGAGCAGCTTCGCGCGCTCCTTGCCCTCGACGAGCACGCGCACCGTGCCGTCGGGCAGCTTCAGAAGCTGGAGCACGGTGGCGATCACGCCGACGTCGTAGAGGTCGTCGCGCTGCGGATCGTCCTCGCCGGGATCGAGCTGAGCGACGAGGAAGATTTCCTTGTCGGCTTCCATCGCCGCTTCGAGCGCGGCGACCGAGCGGTCGCGGCCGACGAACAGCGGCACGATCATGTGCGGAAAAACGACGATGTCGCGCAGCGGCAACAGGGGAAAGGATTGCGTCATCATGGCTCCTGGGCGCGCGTCCGACCGGAGGCGCCGCCCTGTCTATAGGGTCGTTATCGCTAATATGGCGTAACTTATGCGCTCTTCAATGACGGCGGGGTGAATGAAACATCGTCGCCCCCGCGCAGGCAGGGGCCGCCATCGTTTTATGCAGCAAGGCCGGTCAAGGCCGACAGCGGCCCCCGCCTGCGCGGGGGTGACGGGTTGGGTCAAAACGGCAGCTTGAAGCCCGGCGGCAGCGGCAAGCCGCTGGTCATCTTGCCCATTTCCTCGTTGCTGACCCGGTCGGCCTTGTCGCGCGCGTCGTTGAAGGCAGCGGCGAGCAGGTCCTCCAGCATCTGCTTTTCGGCAGGGACCATCAGGCTGTCGTCGATGGCGATCGCCTTGATACGCCCCTTCGCCGAGGCGCGGATCTTCACGAGACCGCCGCCCGAGACGCCTTCGACCTCGACCGCGTCGAGCTTCGCCTGCGCCTCCTCCATCTGGGCCTGCACGGTGGCGGCGGCTTCCTGCGCCGCCTTCATCATGTCTTCAATCGATTTCATGGATTCACCCTATGACGATTGTCGCCGGGCCGTTCAAGCTCGGCATCGGGAAAAGCGGCCAGAGCGGCCTTCACGACCGGCAGTTCGCGGATTCGCGCGTCGTCGTCGGCCGCGCGGGCGTCGCGGATATCCTTGAGGCTCGGCCGCGCCTCGCCCTCGCCGGAGCGGACCTGCCAGCGGGAGCCGGTCGCGGCGAACAGCGTATCGGCCAGCCCGCGCGCAAAGCCCTCGCCCAGCGCCGGCGACGGCGCGAAGATCAGTACGCCCGGTTCGAGCGCCACGACCTTGACATCGTCATAGACTTGCCGCGCAAGCTGATGATGTCCGGCGCTTTCGAGGAGCTGGTGAATCTGCGCGACGGTGAGCGCGGCGGCGGGCGCCTCGGGCGCAGCAGCGGCAACCGCCTGCTCCGCCCCATCCGAAGGAGCGGCAGGCGCCGGCGCGAGCGGCATCGCAGCAACCCCGCCCGATTCGAGCAGCTTCGCCAGCTCGCCGGGATCGGGGAGCGAGGCGGCGTAGATCACGCGCAACAGCAGCATTTCGAGATGTTCGAGCGGGTTGTTCGCGCGCAGCACCTCGTCATGCCCCTTGAGCAGCAACTGCCAGAGGCGGTTCAGCGGTGCGAAGCCCAGTTTCTGCGCCCAGTCGCCGATCCGCTCACGGTCGGTCTCGGCCAGCGCGGGGTCGTCGTGGCGCGAAACCTTGGCGAGGGTGATCGCGTGGGTCAGGTCCATCAGCCCGCGCACCATCGCGACCGGCTCGATCCCCAGCGCATATTGGGCGCGTGCGAGGTCGATCGCGCCGCCGCTGTCGCCTTCGAGGATCGCCGCCATCAACCCGGCGATCGCCGAACGGTCGGACAGGCCGAGCATCGCGCGCACCTGTTCGGCGCTGATCCGGCCGCCGCCATCCAGATCGGCGTGGGCGATCGCCTGGTCGAGAATCGACAGGCCGTCGCGCACCGAGCCCTCGGCAGCGGCCGCGATCAGCCAGATCGCCGGCGCCTCTGCCTCGACGCCTTCCTTTTGCAGGATGGCGCTGAAATGCGCGAAGAGCATGTCGGGGGTGATGCGGCGGAGGTCGAAGCGCTGGCAGCGCGACAGCACCGTCACCGGCACCTTGTTCACCTCCGTCGTCGCGAACAGGAACTTGACGTGCGGCGGCGGCTCTTCGAGCGTTTTCAGAAGCGCATTGAAGGCGTTGCGCGACAACATGTGCACTTCGTCGATGATGTAGATCTTGTAGCGCGCGGACACCGCGGCGTAGCGCACCGCCTCGATGATCTCGCGCACGTCGTCGACGCCGGTGTTCGACGCGGCGTCCATCTCGATCACGTCGATATGGCGCCCCTCGGTAATCGCGCGGCACGGCTCGCACACGCCGCACGGGTCGATCGTCGGTCCGCCCTGCCCGTCGGGGCCGATGCAGTTCAGCGCCTTGGCGATCAGCCGCGCGGTCGAGGTCTTGCCGACCCCGCGCACCCCGGTCATCAGAAAGGCGTGCGCGAGCCGGTCGCGCGCGATCGCGTTGCCGAGCGTCTTCACCATCGCATCCTGCCCGATCAGTTCGGCAAAGGTCTGCGGGCGATATTTGCGCGCCAGAACGCGGTAGGGACCGGCGGACGCCGCCGCCGGCGCGGTCTCCGGCAGGTCTATCCCCAGCATCGGGGTATCGTCGTCGGCGTCGGAATCGCTCATGAGCTCCGTCTTAGGGGCGGCTGAGGCGCTTGTCGAAGGAGAATACAGACGCTGCCATCCAATATCTCGTCACCCCGGACTTGTGTGGATGATATGTGTTTTACTGCTTGCATCGGCCGGGAAGCGCATCCCGGCCGATGCGGGCAGGAGGCCGTTGCATCGGACTGGTTTTGACAGCCGAGATCAAGCGAGG